>ERZ778023.1280-NODE-1280-length-41527-cov-51.762418_pt1 | contig 41527 bp, 48 predicted proteins | sample MGYA00375753_ERZ778023 | MGnify/ENA primary metagenome ERZ778023 (study PRJEB29350, sample SAMN05389822) | bioreactor metagenome | isolation source: Ammonium sulfate bioreactor | place: South Africa: University of Cape Town | collected 2014-04-04 ... | reverse complement strand
TACAAAATATTTATTTGTGATGTTATTTTGAATAAATATGACTATGATGATCTTACGTTTCCAACTAAATGGAATAAATGAAATCAACTCTACTGAAAAATATTTATTTGTGATATTATTTGGAATGAACATGACTGTGATGATCTTACGTTTCGAACTAAATGGAATAAATGAAATCAACTCTACTGAAAAATATTTATGTATGATATTATTTGGAATGAACATGACTGTGATGATCTTATGCTTTGAATGAAATGGAATAAATGGTTGATGTTTTATGTGCCAATGTAAACAGTGAAGGAATCTTAGCAGCAGCAGATCATTTGCAATATTTTGCTTATGCTGTATTTTTACGATTTCGACGATAGAGTTTTGTGAAATATGAAGAATAAAGATTGATTTCGTTGGAAATTTTGGGTTTATGGCATTTTGTGTGTGAGAATTTTTTCTATTTGCGAAAGGAAAGACTGAACTGTGAATGAGTATGATCCATCATAGTGAGTTTGAAATTTCAGTGAAAAAAACACTATGACGATCTGTATATACGGAAGCAAATCGTGCGAACATATACATGAATGCTTCGATGTGGACATAAGTACTGCGAGATATATACAACGAGAAACCGGTTGGAAAAGTTGTTTATGTTTTGATTAATTGAAATAAATAGTCTTGAATTACAGGAACAAGTTGTACTAAGGTAGGAAAAGAGTGATTCATGAAAATTTCCATTTTAAAATTAACAGAAACATGAATTAACGAATAGAGATTTAAGCAGGCACGTGAGAACTTATATAGTTATAGTTGTTTGGTGACGATGTAAATCGGATTCAAAGCATGAAAATCAATAGAAAATAAATGTGACATATATGTCAAAGTTAAAACGTGAATATAGCTTTTAAATCGGACACTACTGCGTACATTTTGAATTGCTCTTCTACGACATGCTACAGTGTAATAGAAAAGAAGACATGAAAATCCATGTACTTAGATATGTGAACCGAAACAAAAATCACAAGCTACTACACTTTTCCGAAACGTTTTTTATATTGTAAATAACTCAAATGCTAGATTTCTCCAGAACACTGGAAAATAACACAGTAAATTTCAAAACCTTCTAAAGATTTCGTCGCAGTTGAAATTTTCATTGATGTTCCATGATTATACGTATGCCTTACAGATCTCTGAATTTTTCTTGATTTTCAGACTTTGAAAGAATTTTAATTTTATTTGTATTTTTAATTAGTAAAGAAAATTCGAAACAATATCGAGTTCAGCTTAGTATTAGGAGGATGAAAAATCTTAGATAACTATATTTTTTATCTCATAAGTAAAAGATAATAGCTTAAATGAGTTGTCTGATTAAAAAACAGAGTTAGAAAAGTACTAACAAAGAACTTTGATGAACCTCAAGATAAAACAACATGTCCTCCAAGTAGAAAAAAGATGTACTGACTGAGAAGTGTTTGATTTGAGAGTGGATCCTTTTAATTTCACGATTATAAAAACTTAAAACTAAAGATTCTCAAAAAAAAACCAAAGTCGTATGAACACATTTTCGTTTGCTTTTTTCTTGGAAGAAGATAGTGATTTATAATTGAAATCAAATAGATCGTCTAAATGCCATTGTTTTTGAAAGGTTCACAAGTTTCTCTATTCTGTATACACTTGTAATTATAGCTCATTCAATTAAAAATTGAGAAGATATTAGTGTGATCGAGTCTGATGTTGTTTTTAATATAGTATATAAATAAGATGCTTTTGACGTGTTCTAGCGTCATAGGACTGAATTTGACAGCAGTACGGTGTTTTTTATAGAATCTTTTTAAAAAGCTTACATTTGACGTGCCATTGGACTTTAATATAACCTCTTGTTTCCTGGAAATAAAAAAAAGTAAGGTTTAGATGCCTTAATAGTGTTTGTGTATGCTGGATTGAGCATAAAACTCTTCTATGCAAGAAGCTTAATACGAAATATATTAATAAGACCGTACATTATTCATTTATTTTGCATCTTATTATGTTACAACAGAATTCTTAACGCAACAAAATATCTTCCGTTCATAGCAGCTTTGGCGATCATCGAGTAGACATTAAAATATTTAGTTATATATTTATTTCTTGGGAACATATACGTATAAATGAATCGTTTTCTATTTGAAAATAAAAATGTATACGCTGATTATTCTTGTTTATATTCAATTGATCATATTTATCATAACAGCATTTTTTGCTTTTCTATATTTATGTTTAATTCTATTTATTCGACGTTTTCATAATACAAATAATACATTCATAGCCAACATTTGTTTGAGCATAATTATATCAGCTGCTTACTTTGTTGTCTATTTTCAATTTCAAGGTATGGCAGGTTATGATTCATCATTATTATGCAGTTTATTCTATTTAGCATTTAATATAGCATGTATATCGATTCCCTATTCATTTTTAGCCTTGACTGTGCATCGATTTTGTATTATCATATATCCTCAAAACAGGTTATTCAAAAAGAAACAATGGACACCTATATGTATTATCAGTCATTGGATTTTTCAATTTCTTATTTCAACGGCATTTTTCGGTGAATACGATATCTATTGTAATATGAAAATTTTCATGGGATATTATACATTTATTACAGCTGTAATGATGCCTCTTGTGATTAAGAGTGCATTAGATATTCGGATTTTCATACATGTTCGACATTCTACTCATCGTATACGTATTCAAGCATTCACTGTCAGTAATACAGGTAGTACACATAATAATCAACTAAAAATTACTCGTCGAGATATTTCTGTTTTGAAACATACTATATTTACATTTCTTGTGTTTATTATCGGTTGGACACCTGTATTACTTATGAATCTTATTGACAGTATAACACCTGGTCATATAGTTGAAATAATAGCTTGCATGTATGTAAGTGCATGTTGTACATTTATTATTATAATTTATCTATTTGTATGTAATCGTGATGTGAGACAACACTTGTTTAATCCACTTCGACGCTGTTTTCAACATTGAAAATAAATATATTTTTATGTATGACATCGTTGTAAAATCGTGACTCAAGACAACACTCTTTTCCTTCTTTTATTTGCATGAATAGAAGAAGATTCATAAATCGACTTAGTTCAGATTAAATATAAGGCATCATAGGAAAAAAAATGAATTCCGATAAAATGTTTGTTCGACAAAATTCATATTGAAAATGCATTTTAAAGTCTGTTTTATTTTATAAATAGAATTTTTTATCGAATGTTCCTATGATAATAAGAAATACTTGTCGTTGACATCTATAAGACATCATTAACTTTTATCGAAGAATTAGAATTAGTTCGCGTTACATAGACGATTTAATTGAGGGAAACATCTAAAGGAAACTAGAGACGCCCGTAATTTATATATCATATAATGTCACGTTAGAAACTCTGTGAGCTATGCGCCTGAATATCATGGGTTGTAGGAACTATGAATTTGATTCTGTTTTTAAGCTTCTTCTATCCGTGCATAAAGGAAAGCGTTACAGACGTTCTTCTAGGACTTTAAACCCGAAGAAAATAGATCTTTTTGTGTGAAATCCTATTGGTTTATCATTTGAATTTTTGTCGTCATCTTTCTATATATCTGAAGGTTTTTTTTTCTTCTAGATGTCAAATATATTGTTCTAAAAGTTTGTTTAATAAAATTTGCAACACTTTATCTATTAAACTCAAATGGAAATAGATCTACTTACACTTCTTATTTATATCCAAATGGCATTATATGCAACAATTACATTTTTTGCTTTTCTCTACGCATCCATCATTTTATGCATTCGTCGTTTTCGTGAAACCAATAATATTTTCATCGCTAATATTTGTTTGAGTATCACATTTACATGTTCTTATTTCGCTTCGTATTTTCCAACGATGATGACTATGTATGAAACTCCATATTTATGTGTTTTCTATACTTATCTATTTAATTTAGCGAGTATAGCAGTACCTTATTCATTTCTTGCGTTTAGTTTTCATCGATATTGTATGATTATATATCATAAAAATAGTTTATTTAAGAAAAAACGATGGACTATTATGTGTATTGCAGGTCTCTGGACTTTTCAATTGATTATTTCATTACCATTTATCGGAGAATATGATGAATATTGTAGTATGAAAATTTGGATGGGATATTATACATTCATTACTGCTGTCGTTATACCATTGGTGATCAAGAGTGCATTGGATATTCGTATCTTTGTATTTGTTCGACATTCATCGCGTCGTGTTCAACCACAAGCTCCAAGTGCAACAACACAGGTACATGCTACAAATAGCCATCAACCAAGAATTAGTAGTCGAGATATTTCTCTTTTGAAACATATGATTTTTACATTCCTTGCGTTTCTTATTGGTTGGACACCGGTATTTCTTTTGAATATAATTGATGCTATCATTCCTGGTCATATATTTCAAATAATCTATTGTACGTATTTAAGTATTGGCAGTACGTTTTGTATTGTGATTTATTTATTCATATATAATCGTGATTTGCGACAGTTTCTATGTAATCCATGTCGTCGGTGTTGTCATCTATAATGAATATGATTTTTTTTCTGTTTGATGTTTTATCAGCGAAATAAAGACGTACATAAATAGATTGTGTGAGGTTACTGAAATTTATCAATTAATAAAATTGAATGCTCATGTCTCATTTTTACGCGCGTGTAAATCCTCTTTGTGAGTTTGTTTATTAAATTAATCTGAAGCTAAAATTATCAGCATAAAAAAGAACGACTATTTTTAGTTTGTATATTCTTTACTAAAATATGTAGCGACGATTGAGAATTCTTTTGAATACGTCACATATATTTTCTTGAATACGCAATTGTCCTAATTTGAGAGCGTTTGTTGCATTGAATAGAATTCAAATTACATAGATGCGCATTTGACACTTCTATATATATATATTGAGATTTCAATATTACTTTCTCATTTTATATATTCAGATCTGAGCCGATTATTATTCTAGAAAGATAATATGCTGACGTAAAGAACTCACAAGTCACTTCGAAAATTGTTTCTTTTCTACACATTGCCACAGACACTATTTTCTTTTTCGATTGTAGATTTCATATCAATGGATCAACTTACACTTCTTATCTATATACAAATGACATTATATGCAACAACTGCATTTATTGCTCTTCTCTACGCATGTTCTATCTTATGTATTCGTCGTTTTCGTGAAACCAATAATATTTTCATCGCTAATATTTGTTTGAGTATTACCATGTCATGTGTTTATTTTGTTTCGTATTTTCCAACAATGATGACTATACATTACACTCCAGATTTATGCGTTTTCTATACTTATCTATTTAATTTAGCGAGTATAGCCATACCCTACTCATTTGTTGCCTTTACTGTTCATCGATTTTGCATTGTCATGTATCATCGACAAGGATTATTCAAAAAGAAACGATGGACGATCACATGTATTGGAAGTTTTTGGATCATTGAATTAATACTCTCGTTACCATTCATTACCGAATATGATGAATATTGTACTATGAAAATTTGGATGGGATTTTATACGTTTACTATTGCAATAATTTTACCCATATTGATAAATATTAGCTTAGATACTCGTATTTTTCTACTTATTCGACGTTCAACGTGTCGTATTCAAGCTCAAAATCTCAATCGAACTCCAAGTATTACCAATACTTCATCCATAAAACTCGTTCGTCGAGATATTTTTCTCCTGAAACATATGGTATTTACATTTCTTATATTTATTCTCGGTTGGACGCCGGTATTTCTTTTGAATTTGATTGATATTATTATACCAGGTCATATATATCAGATAATCTATTGTACGTATCTGTGTATTCTATCGACACTTGGAATTATAGCTTATTTGTTTACATTTAATTACGAACTACGAATGTATTTATACGATCGAATTCAATGCTGTGTTGAACGTTGACTGAATGTTTTTTTTTTAAATGAGTTCATGTTTTATCATCGTAATGCTGAATTTAACAGGAATACGATTCTTTTTATAGAAATCTAATGAAAAATTTGTTGACAAGAAAGATAAAAATGTAATATGCGCTGGTTATCTTCATAAAAGTACGAGTAAACAGAAGTTCGAATGATAAACGATTCTATCATTGTATGAAGAATATTTTTCAAACATTTAATAAAATCATGTTTCGAAAACGATATTTATATGACGTTTATTTGCTATTTCTAATATGTTCGATAGTTGATGCTCATCAGCCATCACTATTCGATGTTCGTATCGATCATCATAAAGTTGAAACTGCTCGTGATTTGATTATCAATACACCTCGACCGAAATTTTCTTGGAAAATACGTGTTTCTAATAATAAACTCGATCGTCATGTTCAACAAATAGCTTATCAAATTCAACTTCAAACAAATCGAGATCAATCATTTCGATTTGATACTGATCGTATTGTTTCATCGAAATCAGTTCATGTACCGTTTGTCAGCAAACAAGATCTTCTACCATCGACATACTATCAAGTTCGTGTACGTATTTGGACAACAAATTCAATGAATGAATCAAGCGAATGGACAAATTGGATTCATTTTCGAACTGCAATATTTAATTTACATCAGTATCTTACAGAAAATACGACGGCTGTTTGGATTGGATCGAAAAAAATCAATATGAATGAATTAAGAAAAGAATTCACAATTCCAAATACGAGTCCCGTCAAATCAGCAATTGTTTATATCACTGGATTAGGCTATTATGAACTGTATATCAATGGTTACAAAGTAGATCCAAGTCGAAGATTAGATCCCGGTTGGACTTCGTACGAAAAACGAATACTTGTTGTTTCATATGATCTAACATCGAACATTACTGTAATAGAAACTAAAAATGTTTTTAATAAAATGTAATGTTTTTTTTTTAAATTTATTTAGACCGGTGCAAATGCTCTAGGTGTGAAATTAGGTCATGGGTGGTACAGTCAAGAACAGCATGGCATAGCTAGCTATGGTAAGTCATTTGAATGAAGAAAAAAAAAACAACTCTATACCGTCAATTTTCAAGGTCCATCTCGTCTTCTGTTAAGTTTAACAATTACATTAGAAAACGGTGATGAAATGCAAGTAGTTAGTGATCAGACTTGGCTCGGACGATCGGGTTCAATCAAACACGATAGTGTTTACAATGGTGAATTCTATGATAGTCGAGAAGATCGTGTCAATTGGACACAACCAGGATTTACAGATTCTCTATCGACTTGGATTTCTGCTGACATCTTATCATCGCCACTGAATTCCTCACGAAATAGTTCGTTTGTCTTACAGGACATGCTACCCATTCGAGCAGGTCCTAATGCGCTGCATTTCGAAGTGAATACCGATAGAAATCAACAGGGTTATTTAACAGCTGAAGATATAGGCGAGAGTAGTGGTGCTAATCTAACCGATGGTGGAGTACTCAAACCGATATCTCAATGGAGATCGAGTTCAGGTTGAAAGATATTTTCTTTTTGTAAAAAACATTTTTAATTTTCTCTATAATACAGATATTCATACGTATGATTTGGGTCAGAATATGGCAGGTACATGTCGTATAAGATTCAATGGGACGTTTGGTTTCGGAATTTATGTTCGTTTTGGTGAAATACTTACCAAACCGGATATAGCTAGCAAGTAAGACTTCGAAAATAATCAATAGTAAAATACTGTTTGTCTAGTATTTCTACTCGAAATATTTACACAGAAAATCTTCGTGATGCAACAGCAACGGATACATATATAATGCATGGAGATTCTACCGGTGAAATCTACGAACCAACGTAGGATTTTATTTTTAATTAAAAAAGACATCGAAGCCTGTCATTATTCTGCAGATTTACTATTCATGGGTTTCGTTATATCGGCATATTCGGTTGGCCATTGGAAATGTCTTTAGATGATTTCAATTGTTCATTTACACATAGTGAAACAACATTGAAAGGTCATTTTGTATCGAGTAATACGGTTATTAATCAAATTCAACATAATATTCTCTGGACGCAATTGAGTAACATTATGTCTCTGCCAACAGATTGGTTCGTTTGACTTGTTTTTTTTTGTTGAGAATGTTGAAACGTTCAATTCGTTTTCTAGTTCTCAACGTGATGAACGACGAGGCTGGATGGGTGACGCAGCACTAACAGCAAACGAAGCTCTATATAATTTTGATTTAATTAAATTCTATCATAATTTTCTCAATCTACTTGTTGACGATCAATTGGCCAATGGTGAATTACCGAATTACGTACCAGTTGGCAACGGACCTTCCGATGCCGGTTGGGGTGATAACTATCCACCGGATCCAAATTGGGGCACAGCATTGCCAACGATAACTTGGCAAGTCTATCGACATTATAATGATGTTGAAACATTGAAAAAGTACTACGATCAAAATGTAGCATATGTTGACTATCTTCGAGGAGTTTATAATTCGACAGGTCTTGTTAATTTCACTGAAAGATATAGCGATTGGGTGCCTCCACCACCAGCTCCTGGGACAAACAGAAAACTCGTCGCAGCATATGGATTTCTTCATGATGTTAATCTTATGATTAATATGTCTCAAATCTTAGGAAAAACATCTGACACAGACATGTATTCGAAATTCTACAAGCAACTTTCGGAAGAATTTCATCAACTTTTTTACAATACATCTTTGAATTGTTATGCTGATGGTCTACAAGCTGCACAAGTACTCGCTCTTTCATTGCCCAATCTTGTGCCCGCGAATGTTCGAAATTCTGTAATCGATCATCTAGTCAATGATATTCTCAAGCAAGACACTCATGTCACGACTGGTATCATTTCAACAGCTCAAATCTATCCGATTCTTTCCGATAATGGTCATCACGATCTTGCACTTGAATTAGTTTCATCGATAACTTATCCATCGTACGGTTATATGTTTAACAATCCATTTGAAAATGCAACAACGATCTTAGAACGATGGAACACACCAACTGCAGATCCCGGTATGAATTCACGTAATCAAGCGATGTTTTCAAGTGTTGGCGCGTGGTTTTATTCGCATTTAGCTGGTATTGATTTTTTGCCGGATACAATCTTGATTCGGCCACGAATGACTTCCGAATCGAAAAAACATCTCATGCCGAAATTGAACTGTCAATTGAGTACTCTCTATGGTCTCGTTCGAATTTCCTATACACGTGAGAATCTTCCGAATACAATTCAACTTCGAGTTACTGTTCCACCAAATGCTCGAGCTCGTCTTATGTTCGAACCGTTATTCGCTGGCGGACAATGTCAAACATTAACCGAAAGCAATCGAATCATTTGGTCTGCAAATAGCACTAACGAATGGAAAGTTGAAAAAGATCCTACAAATAATCTAATGACAGTTCATCTTGGTTCGGGTGAATATGAATTTCAAGCAATATGGCAATAAACTATAATTCGCTTGTTTATTTATAATTACATAAAAAGAATAATGATTATACGTATCTACTGAATTGAACAACCTGTTGTTGAAGTTACTTGAGATACTCGTTTTATATCTTGTTGAGTTTTGACAAAAAACTCTTGTTCATCAGGAAGATTTTTCTCATAAATATTCAAAGCTTCGGTATAAAATTTCAATGCCATTTTATTCTCATGCATGCGTTCGTAATCACAAGCGATTTCACCGAGATAATAGGCAATAGTTGGATCATCGGCTGATAAATATTTTCGACGACTATCAAGATATTTTTTTCGATATTCAATGGCTCTATCGAATCGATCTTTACGTGAATAGACATTGGCTAATTGTATGAAACTTGTTTCGATCAATGAATCATCACATGATGATATATCTGATTTGATTTGAAGAGATTTTTCATGATGTTCAATTGCATGATCATAATCATGTTTGTCTTCATAGATAAGACCAAGATTACTGTGAATAATCGCAATATCAAGACGACGAGTTGAATAGAATTCTTCTTTGATTTTTAAAGCTTGTTCAAGAAAATTTAGCGCTTCATCATAATTTTGTTGAACACGTCGAATAATTGCCATATTATTGAGAGTATTTGCCGTATCGATATGTGTCGATTGTTGAGCATTGTCTTGCACTCGAAGTGCTCGTAGAAGATACTCGGCTGCTTGTTCATATTTTTGTTCTCGTAGAAAAATATTACCCAAGCCTACATAATTCGAACTCATTCGAATGTCATCCGAAGGAAAATATTTTTCTTTGATTTCAATCGCTCGTCGATGATATTCACATGCTTTCGTGTAATTCACTTGATAACTAAAAATATTTCCAAGATTTGTCAATGTCGTTGCGATATCGACATGATCCAACGGACATAATTTTTCCTGTATGATCAATGCTTTCTGATGATATTCAAATGCTTCATCATATTTCTGTTGATAAATTAAGATACTACCAATATTATTGAGTGTATAAGCAATACTAACATGACCTTGAGGGTGATGTTTTTCTTGCATGAGAAGTGCTTTTTGAAAGAATTCAATAGCTTCATCGTAGTTTTCTTGATAAACAAGAAGACTACCGATATCATTCAAGACTTGAGCGACATCTTCGAAATATTTCGATTCATCTTTCATCATAAGTTCATAGGCATGATCATAATGCTCTCGTGCACGATTCCAGTCCAATTTCAAATCAAATATTTGACCAAGATAATATTCTATCAATGCAATATCTTCATTATTCGAATTCGTCGACATTTTTTCGAAATAATTTTGTGCTTTACTGTATTCACCCATGCTACACATGACTATGCCTAATAGAATAGGGAAACTTAACTTTCTTGTATCGAGATTCACTGTTTTAATGTAACTTTCGGTGATAAATGGTCCATCGTTGGTTGCTGTCATCTTAATTATCCAAATATTATCCTCCTGTCGAATGCTATCTAATCGAAAAACCGAATTGAAATCGAATAGAATACCATTTTCACTGGTAAATGATGTTACATCTGCGAAAATAATCGATTCGCTTTGATTTTTTAAATCGCATAAAATTTCAAAAACAGCTGGTTGAATATCTGTTCGTTTTGTTGTTTCTTTTGCTTGAGTCAATGCTTGTGTTTGATCACGATTTACTAAGAAAAATCCATTGGTTGAAACGAGTTTACCTTCAAAATTTCGAAATCTTTCAAGTTCATTCTTTGATAGTTTAATACCACGATAGAATGTCATTGTTTTATTCGTTCCACTAAGTTTCTTTTGTTCACGAACGAGATTCTGAGAAATATCCGAGAAAAAGAATCGAAATATATACAATTGATTGATATCTCGTTTTCTCAATGCATTCGTAATCATTTGATAGATAAACGATTGTTTCAAATACCATTGTAGACCATCGTCGGATCGATATTTCTGTTCGAATTGTGTGATGAATTTTTCATCGATTGGATTATCCTGAATACAACCTCGACAGAATTGAATCATTTGTTTTTTCGCTTGTTCATCGATGGGTTCGTGAGCAAGAGCGTATTTAAATAATTGAAAACATAAGAATTCAGCAAATTCTTTCGATAGATATTTCGTTATTCGTTTGTCAGGATCAAAAAAACTGAATGTTTGCAGATCATTGCCTATTTGATCGATCTGTTCTTTGATTGAAACACAAAGTGAATCGATATCAGCATAAATACCAACGATTTTCGGATAGACAGCGGATAAATATTCGTAACTTGCTTTTCTTGAACAGAATACGAATATACAATCGACTTGTGGCAGATCGCCAATAGCTGATAGCATATCCGAAGCAAATAAACCCGGCATAGCCATGAAGATTTTGTGCGTAGACATCGATCGAATAGATCCTATACATGATTTACGTTCCCTGTGAACAATGATTTGATTTGTCAGCGGTTGTAATTGTTGTTTGATGTTTTTTATATCAAATCGTGGATTACTCTTCGGGTCGAACCAAATAAGAACAGTATCGTCTTTGTCTATGCCGGTGATTTTTGTTGAAGATTGAGAGTCAAAAATAGATACTGATGTTGTTGACTGTATTTCAGGCATGTTATGTTTCACTCGATAAAAATGAAATAGCAAACAATAAAAAAAATGAATGTTTTTTTCTTTTCTCTCTGAAATTGATGGAATTAACGAAAAACAAATATTGTACGTTCTTTTTTTTACTTTAATCAATTTATTTATTAGAAACTAAATTCGAATGACAAATGGTCGATTTATGTTTAAACTAATGTACCATAGCATGCAACACCTTGACATGGACCAATTGGATGTGTATTTGGTATGATTAAAGTTTCTGTTGTTAGAATAACTGATGAATTGTCCGGTCCGGGAAATGTTACTTGTATGAATGCAGCATCCCAAAAATTTTGCGGAGGCATAGCTGTTGTATAAGAGTAGATAATTGATTGGCTAGTTGTTTCAGTTTGAATATTTGTTTGTTCAATCCATTTAATTGGATTGTTAATGATCTTATGTGTTGTTGGATCGAGTATATTAAGCCGAAAATCTCGTCTAAAACAAAACATCGAAACTGTCTTCTTGTGTTGACTAGAAAAGTGTTTGTACTTTGTTCCAGGAACTGTACGAGCTTGATAAACTGTAACAGCCGTTGGTTTTGGATGTCCATCGATAATCGACACAGTAGCAACAATCTGTCCGTGAGTTTCATTTGCTGTTCGTGTCCATGTCCACAAAGGACGAATTGCATTCTAATTAAATAACTTTCGAATAGATCAATTTATTATTCTATTAATCCAAAGTTTACATCACAAATAGTCATATAAAAACTGGCTAAACTATCTTGATATCCTTGAATGTTATGTCCAACATTTGGAATTCGTCTAACAGAAGAAAACGAAACATCGTCATTTACTTCTATGATTGTGAATCGATTTACATACCGAAGATGTGAGCCGCCAGTTGCTTTCTGAAGATCATCCCAGAAAAACTCCTGAAACAAATTTTATATCGAGATTAAGTGAAAAAATAAATCTAACTTCACTATCAGGTAAGAAGAATTGATCATCAGCCGCTTGAAATTGAAGTATTTTCGTGTTTTGATATCGTGCGAAATAAACTAGAAATTTTCGATGAAAAATCTTCGAACAAAGAAAAATACAGTTCTTTTTACCATAAGGATCGATAATATCAGCCATCTTTTGAAAATTAGGATTGTCCAAGAATAAAGTTGTGTTTTCAACGTAATAATTCTGGAAAGCAAATGTCCATCCAGCAAGAGACTTAATTTTGGCAATTGAAATCTATTAGAACGCAACAAATTAGTATCTTACCTGATAATGATTCATCATATTCTTTTTAGAAAAGAAGAGAGCAAAATTCGTAGTTTTTGTAACAAAAAAATATATGATTTATTCTACTTTATGTAAATTGACCATATCCATTACAATAGGAAACGCTCCGATGACACGTTTGTTATCAACAGCAGCTGTTGTCCATGCTAATCGAAGAGAAACAAAAAGAAAAGTTATTATCTCGTTGTAAACTGAATAACAACACTGACTTGTCCATCCACGTTTAGAGAGACCACCAATGACGAATTTTTCGGGCACTTGAACACCTAATTGTTTAAGAAATTCTTGTGTTGCATCCATTCCACGTACAGCTGCCTATACGAGCAAAATTTCAATTGTAAATGATCTAATTCGAGTCTACTTTAGTCATAGGCATTCGAAGAAGAATGTATGGATCACTGGCATTGTTCTCTATGAATGTCTTCCATGTCCACGCAATGATAGCGTCTTCTTCACGAGATTGTTGAGATGGATCAGCCTTTTATTGAATAGAAAATCAAAAATGAAAGCGATTGATTCAATTTGAGCAAAAGAAAATACTTTGAATACAATTGGTTGATTTGGAATTTGCTTGAGTTCGACAGCTACACTTCCAGCGGCTGAAGCAACTCCTGATGTCCAACTCTGTGTTGGCACACTAATTACGTATAGTGAAAATTGAAAATATATGTACGTACGTATTTAATCGAGCTTACTTATCAGTATTATCTCCGCCACCGATCAACATGAATGCTCGATTTCCACGTCGAAGTACTTTCGGAACAGTAACGACCATATAATGCCACCAAACTGGTTGAGAAGAAAATGATGCTAAAATAAATTTTTCATATCGTTTAGAGAACGAAGATATCTTTCTCATTTTACAATCTTTCCATGTTTGTGAAGTCATATTGAGAATATAGACTGTGTAGTCCGTTGATGGATACGTTTGAATAAGTTTCCAAGAAAATGTTGGATCTGGTGCATTGACATAGTCATCAAGTGGAGTCGAACGAACTCCAGTTAAAATCGAGAGTATTATGACGACAAACGACTCTATTCGATGCATATTGACAAATGATAAAAAGTATATCGTTTTAGTCTTTCAATGATTAAATATATGGCAAACTGTAATCTGTTTAAGTCCTATTTAATTGTTTCTAGATATGCACACTTCTAATCTTTTTATTTTATTAAAATACTTTTATGTACAGAGTGATGATTCACATGGTGCAGTAACGTGAATTGCAAAGAGGAATAGGTGGTAAAAAGTAAACATAGAAATCAGTACATTTAACGACACGTATACCAATTATGAGGTTCCATTCGGACGAAATACTATCAAAACATACCGTCTCATTGACTATTGTGTTTACTACGGTTGGCAATGTCATATTCGACCATCCTGACAGAAATCCACCACAATGTTTTCTTCCGGGATATCGATTTGATAAGATAGTACCACCTGTGCCAACAAAACGAATCCATCGACCTCCAATACTTGTCTGGAATAAAGGCCCATTGTCACAAGAACTAAATGATTGCTGATTATTTATACTACGAGTAATATCATTTATGACCGTATGAGACGAACAAGGTTGAGTACTATCTAAAGCACCACCATGACCTACTTCGTAGATTTGAGGTGGTATTACAGTTGTTGCATCTAAATGGGGAATTGTTTTCGTAAAATTATATTCACATTCAATGAGAATAGCATCTTTACCATTTTTAATATTAAAAGAATTTGATTCATTGTCTGTTTTGTTTGGTCCAAGATAAATAATCATGATTATCAAAAGTCCAACGATGATCATAATCACTATGACGATACCGATTAGAATCCGAATCTGCTTCCGTGTACTAAAAATTTAATCTATTGAAGATTATCATGAATAATTAGCGAAGTCAAATCGCTTACAATAATCCGGATTTGTCTATATTGTTTTCATTTGAAAAATTACTGAGATCACTCATATGCGTACAGAAAATGCTATTTAAGTCAAATGAAATATGTTTTTTTTTATTCTTCTTCTATTTATAATGAAATTCAATTTTGAAATATTATAGGTTTCGTGCATATATTTGCAAAAGTAGGACTTCAGTATATGTTTTATATTAAAAAAAAAGTACGATAAATATGAGCATTGAATTATAAAAAGAAAGTAAGACGAAACAACAAGCCAACCAGTACTGAATGGAAACTGTTTTAAAATGTATTTCATCGCTTTTGATATTGTTTTGAATGAGAAAAAAAAGATTGGCCTACATATTTTTCCCTTAAGACTTTACCATAGTAACAAAATGGCATATTTAGAAGAAAAAAAAACTATAAGAATATTTTGCTTCTTTCATTCTGCTCGAGAGCATGGCAACGAAGGATAGAAATCTTGAAACATATTCTCTTGTTTGGCTCGATGAAAATTGCAACAAACCGAAGACAAATATCAATACTCAAGAACAACTGCGAAAATGTATTAATTACTTGCAAACATTTGAAAATGACAAAGATTGTGAAGAATATATTCGATCTCTATCGAAAGACGATCGAATTATTTTGATCGTAAATAATAAATTTGGTGAACAGATTGTACCACAGTTGCATGGACTCCAACAAATATCATCGATTTACGTTTATGATCTTAACCAAAAAACAGAAATAGATTGGATTAAAAATTATCCAAAAATCAAGAATAAAACGGGCGTTATTCATGATCTCAATGTTCTTATTGAACAAATTCAAACTGATCATAGCAGACAAGGATCTAGTAAACTCGAAGAATCAATGATATTTAATGTTTTCAATGCTAGTTCCTCCACTGACGAACAGTCTACTACGGGATTGAATGGTCAATTTGTACATTATCAATTACTTATTGATTGTTTACTTCGTATGAAAGCAGTTCCAACCAACAGAGACGAACTTATTTCCCTATCAAAGAAACAATACAAAGATAACAAGAATGAATTAGCAATTGTTCATGAATTTGAAAAAGATTATTCATCGGATCGAGCATTATGGTGGTATACACGCGAATCATTTCTATATCGACAATTAAACAAAGCTCTTCGTGTACAAAACATTGATTCATTATTTCTCTTTCGTTTTTTTATTCGTGATATTCAAGAACAACTTGAAAAACATAAATGTTCATCACCGATACGTGTCTATCGTGGTCAACTTATGTCAAAAGAAGAATTAGATGTACTGAAAACTGCCGTCGGTCAATTAATTTCAATGAATTCATTTGTTTCAACAAGTATCGATCGTCGATCAGCTGTATCATTTCTTTATTCATCGAGTTCGTCAGAAGGCACACAAAAAGTTTTATTCGAAATAGATGCTGATCCTCGTATTGAAAATATTCGACCATTTGCTAATATTACTTCACTGAGTTATTTTCCTGGTGAAGATGAAGTATTATTTATGTTAGGATCGATCTTTCGTTTATTGAGTATTGATACAGATGAACGTGGTATTTGCATTCTTCGATTGACATTATGCGCTAATAATGATCCTGATTTACAGGCCGTTTTCGATTATATGAAAAATCAATATGGTACTGGTGAAATGACGATTCTTTCCTATGGTTTAATATTGAATAAAATGAGTAAATATGATGAAGCTGAAAGATACTATCATCGTGTACTCAATGAAACTCCTTCGAATCATGCAGATAGATATGCTTGTTATCATAATCTTGGGATTTTATTTGATGACAAAGATGATTATCAATCGAGTCTTGATTGGCATAAGAAAGCACTCGATGGTATGTTACAATCATCGGCACGTAATGATGATTCAATAGCAACTGTTTACAATAGTATCGCTGCTGTTCATTCAAAAATGAATAATTTTGATGATGCACTCGAATATTTTCAAATAGCACTTAAGATCTGGCGAGCAGCACTCGGTGATGAACATCCAAATGTTGGCCAATGTTTAAGTAATATAGCTGGTATCTATCAAATGCACGGAAAATGTTCCGAAGCACTTGAATGTATGCAAAAAGTTTCAGTTATTTATCAACGACATTTGCCAGCGAATCATCCTCAAGTCGGAGATTTACATAATAATATTGGAACAACATATTTCATTCTTGGTGATTTGGATCTTGCTTTCGAACATTTAAATAAATCGCTTGATATTAAGAGCAAATGTTTGCCTCCAATACATCCCGATATTGCAATGACACATACGAATATAGGACTCTGTTACGAATGTAAAAGTGAATGGCAACAAGCACTTGCACATTTCGAAAAAGCAGCTGGTATCTATCGTTGCGTTGTACCTTCGAATCATCCAGTTTTAATCAAAACTGAACATTTTATTGCACGTGTTACTGAAAAATCATTAGAAAAGATTATATAAAAAGTTATTTGATCCTTTAGTGTAGAAAAGATTTATATATAGCAGTGATTAATTTCTATTCAAGATAGCAGAGAGAGAGAAAAAGAAACGATCGATATGTTACTGTTTTTCTGTTGGATCTATTGTTTGACTGTTCTTCATGCACAAGAACCAGTTGGATTCAAAGCATTTGCATCGTCTCGTCGACCTATCTTAGGTGCATCGGGTCATCTCGGTTATTTAAGAATGAGTATTGACGAAGGTCAATATGAGGTTAACATGAATAAAAACTATCAATTGATCGTACCAGAAGCAGAATTTATGCCATTACATATTTGGACAGGTGAAAATCAATATAATTTCACTGATACAGATTGGTTATTAGGTGCAACATTAAATACAACGGGCTGGGCACAACAACATTATTATCAAACACGAGGACATTCGTTAGTATGGGCTTATGATAGTCGAATACCGACATGGCTACTTGAACAAGAAGCGTCAATAACACCAGAAAAAGCCAAATCATTATTGAGTGATTATATACATACAGTTGTTGGTCGATATCGAGGAAAGATTGAATCTTGGTTTGTGATTAATGAGGCTATATCCGATTACAATGAAACTCGACCCTACAATCTACGTGATTCATTTTGGTATCGAAAGTTAGGTTCGAATTTTATTCTCTACGCATTTCAATTTGCTCGTGAAGCTGATCCATCAGTAAATCTTCTTTTTAATGAATATGCTATCGAAAGTGGCGGATTAAAAGCCGAACGAACACTTGCATTCATAGGTTGGTTACAATCTCAACAGATTCCAATACATGGAATGGGTATGCAATGGCATATCGATATGACAGAAGTTGTCACACCCGGTGATGCACATTATCAAATTGCACAACGTTTTATTGACTTGAATATTAGTTTGATTGTATCGGAATTAGATATTGCTATTCCGATGAATCAAGGACAACCTATCGATCCAAATGCTTTAGAAAAACAAGCGAATATCTATCGATCTATTCTACAATATGTTCTACATTTCTTTCCACGAATACCTGAAATGATTACTTGGGGTTATACAGATCGTTTTAGTTGGATACCAAAAGCAAAGAAACATACAATGGGCCTTGGTCTACCATCGGATTGTCAATATCAACCAAAGCCTGCTTATTGGCAATTACAAGAAGAATTAGGTCGTGTGATTACCGATGGTATTTATAAAATTTCACTACAATCACAAACGAATCAATGTCTTGGTACTTCGACTAATTCTACAAATAGTACTCTACAACTTTATGATAAAGATGATTGTAACCGTATGAATACACAATGGAATATCACTTGGCTTGGAGATGGTACCTATCGATTTTCACCTCAAAGTGCTCTCAATAGTGCTCTTAATACATCCAATGCTACAGCTCCAGTGGGCCAAGTGATGACGACAATTTGGACAGGAGATTTTACTCAAGAATGGACTATTAGTTTACAAGAAAACGATACATTTCACATAGCACCACGTAATGCCTATTGGCGAATATTAGCTGCTGATCGAACATCGAAGATTGTTATTGTCGATACAAATATGCCTGTTTCACAACGATGGACAATCACTGCTATTTAATATATTTCGATTTCGAGAACTAGTTTTCAGGCATCAGCTGATTTTTTTTGCATTCATATTCTCAATGAATGACAAATAAAAAAACTTGAATTTTTCAATTTAAATCAACCCAATCCACCAGTTGATAAGAATCCGAAGTTCTCAAGTGATTATTCTGAACTCAACAAGAAGTGACGCGAGTAAATAACTTGTTGAAAATAAAATCAATAAAAATAATTGTATCAGTCGGCCATCATGGTTTAAACGAGTTTGGCTTTGTATTGAATCGACGATTCAATGTGGACTTGAGTATTGTCACATGAAGAATTGATATCTTCGAAAACTTTGCATTCGAACATTTCCAAACAGTATTTTAGCAAAAATTGCATGGTAATTGAACAATAACGTGTTCATATATTTTTCTTTAAATAAAAATATTTTCGAGCATGAGCAAAAAAAGGAGGAGGTCATGGTTTACTAATGGGAGAAGTTAAAATACATAGACAAAAGGCTGCACTTAGATAACCCATTAGTTTCGTACCTACGTGTGTTAGAAATAATGTCATTATTGTAGAGAGAAGCCCTATAATAAATAAGTATTGTCTGGAATATAATTAAATTCTTTTGTGTAATGAAAGTATAAATTCCATCAACATTGGTAAAACAATTGCTTTAACATGACACAACAAAGAAAATCATCGTCGAAGAGTAACCGAAAAAATCATGTTATTCATATCACTGTTCGAACGAAAAGAAGTGCATGCTCAATAAATAGCAGTCGTCATTCAGTAAATTTAATTCTTTCTCTTCAATCGTAGATTGTTTTTCATTTTCTAGTCGTCCACCAATAGGACGAAAGATGGATCATCTCATACATCAAGATCTTTTAATTTTAAGAATAATAGTTTTCATGGAACGATTGTTCATTCAAATGAAAAAGAAATAACAAATGATTATCATCGAAAAATCAAACGAAATAACAAGAAAAAGTGAATAAAATTTTTCATTCGATAAAACAGATCAAGATCAATTCTTTTAATATTAGATGTTCACGTCGATGTGTAATTGGATCAATAATTGCAAGTATTGTGATACTTTTGATGATATCTGCTATTATAATAGCTGTGTTGATTAAACTTAAAACGAATGTAACAACTCCAATAACCATACCGATACTTCGTTGGAACAAAACTGGTCTAACTTTAGCGGGAACTGCTGGTGTTGCAGGAACTGCATCTAGTCAGTTCAATGTGCCTTACGACTTACGATTGGATCATTTGAATAATATGTATATTGTTGAACGAGAAAATCATCGTGTTCAGAAGTTTCTTTTCGGTTCATCAATTGGAAAAGTAATAGCTGGGAACGGAACACTTGGCACATCTCTTTCTCTATTGCAAAGACCACATCGATTATATCTTGATTCAAATGAAAATATTTATATAACGGATACGCTCAATTGCCGAATTCTTTTCTGGCCCGATGGGTCATCAACTGGCACGACGATTCTCGGTAAATGAGAAGAATATAACAAAAGTTGGTATGCTAACTTTGTTTTTACAGGAAGTGGTTGGGGATGGGCAAACCAAACTACCCGATTCGCAAATCCTATGGACATTGCTATTCATCCAATAAAACATGAGATATATGTAGCTGATACTTATAATAATCGTACTATGTTATATCCACCCGGTGTTAAAAATGGCACGGTCTTACTAGGTAATAATGGATATGGGCACAATAATACACAATTAAGTTTTCCTCAAGGCTTTTATTTCGATATAGTATCGAATAGTTTTTTTATTGCTAATACGTTTAGTCATAATATTGTTCGACATATGATAGGTGAAAAAACTTGGACACTTGTTGTCGGTACTCTGAATGGATCTGCAGGATCTTCATCGAATCTTCTATCTGTTCCTACGGAAGTTATATTAGATCCTATGGGTAATATGTACGTTGCTGATCAGAATAATCATCGTATTCAATTCTATTATAATGCACAAGCAAATGGAACAACTATTGCTGGCATTACATCCCTATGGAATATGAATGCTACTACACTGCGTAATCCCTGTTCATTGAGACTTGACAGTCAACTTAATTTATATGTCGTAGATACTGGGAATCATAGGATTCAAAAATTTTTTCGCTATTAATTACTAAGAATTTTCTCGAAAAATACATGCAACTCGAGAATTTCGTTGCACATTGATTAGTACAGTCTATAATGCTTCACATTTACCTGAACTTGATGGATCATCTTTTATTTTAACGTTGAGTTCATAAAAGTTTCGAGATATTCAGTGATTCATACGGTTTAAACATCAAAATATAAATTCCCAATGAGAAAATGTTTGCTTTCCTTTTCTTTACTCAGGTGAAATCTTGTAAAGTACTGTGTCTGAAAATGTTTTATTTCGACACGAGACATGTTTCCTGTGGATTTATCAATATTTTAACAAAAAAAATTGAAATTCGATATTGAAATAATGTCAGTTGCATGTTTTGTTATTATTTTTTTCAGTTCTATAGACATGATTTTAGAGAATCTATTGTAACTATAAAAGAAAGAACAATAAAATATCAAAAGACAATTTTACAATTACTTTGATTACGGTAATGATGCATAGTGAATATGTGTTGCAGAGATGATCGTTAGTTTGATGATTATTTATCAGTTGGTATATCCTATAGGCATGTGAAATTTAATCGTTTGCTATTTTCATTATTAACTATGTCATTTTTTTTACAGTAGTATCTCAGAATCGACCGAATTTATCAGCTTGTGCAGAATGGAATTTTACTGATACCGGATCACTAATAAACTCGTCAATAAAATTCAGCCCACGGACTCTGTTTATTGATAAGCAAAATACGATTTATATAACGAATGATTATACTAATTATCTACTTCAATGGCTTTATGGAAACAGTAGTCGAACTAGTAGAGTCATGAATGGTATAGAACGGATAGATGGATTATTCGTTTTAACAGACAATGATATATATGTAGCCGAGGGTACTCAAATATATAGATCGATAGCAGCAAATAACACAGTGGAGCCTGTTGCAGAATATTGTTTTGGATGCATTCATATTTTTATCGCTATCAACAATGTAATATATTGTTCTACAGGATCTGACCATCTAGTCATCACAAAACCATTACATAACGATTCCAATATTGTAACCATTGTTGCTGGTGTTGGTCTTAAAGGTTCAAATGAAAATATGCTTAATTATCCTCATGGAATTTTTATTAATACTAATCTCGATTTATATGTAGCGGATAGGGAAAACGATCGAATCCAACTTTTCCATGCTGGTGAAATTAATGGAAAAACCGTAGTCGCAAGAAATGACACATCATTCTGCCAACTTATCGAACCAATCGGTGTTGTCTTGGATATAAACAATCAACTTTACATTGTACTGGCTCCTAATAGTCGTATATTCAGACAAACACATTACGGTTGTCACTGTATTGCGGATTGTTATCCAACGTCGGATGATCATATACCATATCAATTCGAGATAAGAAATATAGCTTTTGACAGATTTGGCAATATATATGTTACAAACTTAGAGCAGCAGTACATTAGAAAATTTTCATTATCAAAAAATATTTGTAATAATATAATTAGTAAGATTATAAATGTTTCCTAACTATTTCACTAGTATTTTTCTACTCTACTTTAGATTCTACGAATAATATGACAATGAATACAATGCCGACATCAACAATGGGTTTGTTTATAGTTAATTATGTAGAATCGTATATTATAAGCTTCTTATTTTCTCGAATAGATACTCCAATTCTAATTGAATCAAAACATACGTCAATATTAACAACCGATGCACAAATATACATACAGTTCACAAGACTCAAGTATTATGGAATTATGCAGATGAATGTGTCTAAAGATGGCAAATATGACTTTTTGATTAATAGTACTGTTGAAGTCGATGTCAGTCTATACAATAATTATTTTGATCCGAATAATGACACAGAAAATTTACTTCTAAGTTTTTATCTTGGCTGCAATAGTGATCAAACAAAGTTCACTAGAAATCTCCGATCGGATGAAAAATATTATTTATTAATAACAGCATCTGATTTAAATGCAACATCTTCATTCTCAATCGTTTTAATTGGTCCATCTCAAGTTCTTTTTAATGAAATGTGTGAGTGTTTTTGTCTTATGAGAATAAAGCCATATGCAGAGAATTTGTTTCTCGATTGTTTATATTTAGATAAGCCGAAATTGGTACAATCTGTATATTCATCATCATGGACGCAAAAGAGTCAAAAATGTAGTTATCAAGGATGTGATTTAGATTCTTTTTGTGAACTTATAAAGATCCATGTCACCGAAACAGGCTATTATATTTTTACAGTTAGTACTAATGAAGGTTTCTTTGGATATTTTCGTGAAAATGATTTTTCTATATTTGACGTTTCTATAAACGCAAATATAACTCTTAAGGGGTGGATAAATGTAAAGAAAGCTTCATTACATCTCCAAATGAATACATCACTTACATTGATATTGATGTCAAAATCATGGTTTAGACAAGGTGCATTTTCAATAAATGTCCAAGGTCAAAGCAAAGTCATTATGAAACACATAGGTATGTCTTCTTGAAGAGTTATAACTAGAACGTTATTTCTTTCTTATTTGTTAAAAGATAATATTGTGTCAAATATCGAATCAAATCATCCGGTGATATTAAAAAATAATAGTAGGAAACATGGACATCTAGGCTGTGACATGTTGGACTATTATTACGAAGCTCTTGAAATAAAAATCAAAAGAACAGGCTACTATAGTTTTATAAGCAATGCTGACTTTCAAGTATCGACTTATCTATATCAGCATTACTTCAATCCACACCATATACATGAAAATTTATTTTTCATTCCCCACGTAAGCGAAAATTAAGGGATGACGGGCGTCAAGACTAGTCAGACGACCAAAATACTAGAGATTAGAGATGGATTTGAACACAGAACCCAACATTATTTGAGACATGACGGTTTTGTTTTGTAAAACGATGATATAGGCAGATGTCATTGCATATTTATAGTCTAGTCCACAACTAATCAGATTGGATGTGCAGACTAGTCAGTTCACTGGACTTTTTGAGAAAAAGACTAGTCCTGATGTCACGTCATGAAGAAAAAAAGACCAGTCTTTTTACTAGCATCTTGTTGATCTCATGGGTCATGAATACTATTGCACAAAACAACGTTTTCATATGACAGCTTACTTGCACTACAATATTACGTATATATTAATAGTAACATCAATGATTAATATAAAAAATGCACAAGGTATAGTTTCGGTAATTGCTAATGGACCAGATAAAATCAATATGAAACCGATTGGTAACAATGAGTATTAACTTAGTATATATTTTGTTTCATTTTTAAGGTAATATCCCTCCGATTATCCAATCGATATACTATCCTCAATCGATCGAATTAGATTGGAAATATATCAATAGAGATTGTCAACGGATTAGTTTTGCATATGAAGCTATACAAATAGTCGCGACCCAATCTGGAAATTACACTCTGTCTAGTACGTTGACAGATCTTAATTCTGTAGATAGCTTTTTAGATGGATTTTTATATGTACAACATTTTAATGAGTACAATTCAAACGAAAACTTAGTTTCCAAAAAATCGGCACGTTGCTTTGGATTCTTACTCTCGTTTAAAATTAATACTTTCTTACAGGCCGACTTAACGTACATATTAGTTGTAGCTAACGTAGGCACAGCAAGTACAAACAAGTCCTCAATATTGATATCGGGTCCAAACAATGTGACTTTCACTCACATCAGTAACTTTAATATTTCATTAGATATTTTGGTTTTTGTAGTTTAATTGATATTTTTTCTAGACCTTCAAGCAACATATACATCGGAACTAACGAAAGAAAATCAAGTTTATCCACGTATATGTGGAAAAGGAAATTATCATTATGAAACTATTCGAATCAGTGTTCAACAAAACGGTTCCTATATGTTTAATAGTGACACCTATATTAGTATTCCCTTATATGGATATCTCTATGAAAGCGACTTTGATCTATCACATCCAAATAAAAACTTGCTTGCGAAAACTAATGAAAGTTGTAAGAATCTTCAGCTTAAACTTGGAAGTTATCTTGAAATAAATCGAACCTACATCTTGTTGGTGACAACGTTTGATTCAGACGTACGAGGACCTTTTACATTACTTATAAATGGGCCAAAAAATATCACTCTCAATCGATTTGGTTAGTAACTTATTTAAAATAAATCATTAGCTAAAAGTTTATATTTTTGAATTTGTTTAGTTAAAAAACATAGTAGTTGTGATATGGGTGATCAATGTAATCCATTTCAAAAGACGATTGGTTTGACCATCAATGATATTCTTCGTAATCAAGTTCAACCGAATGCATCATTCAGCAAACAATCATCTTTGATAAAAGTAGCTGCTGCTATCACGATGATTATGTTTTCTATTGGTTTCATCAACGGAATTTTCTCGTTAATGACTTTCAAGAATAAAGAATTAAGAAAAATTGGTTGTGGAATCTATCTTCTTGCATCTTCAATAACATCTCTTTTAACAATTACCATGTTCACAATTAAATTTTGGTTTGCAGTTCTCACTCAACTATATTCAACAGTGAATCCAAATGTTCTTCGATTTGATTGTGTGTTCATTGGTCCTGTTTTAAAATTATGTTTGTACTTCGATGGTTGGTTGAATGCTTGTGTTGCTATTGAACGAACTGTGAATGTATCAAAGGGAGTGAAGTTTGATAAAAAAATGAGCAGACGAATGGCTCGACGAATGATTTTCATTTTATTAACATTGATCTTGGGAAGTCTTATTCATGAACCAATTCAACACGATTTGTTTACACATACAATTCCAAAATACGAATCAATAAAACATGGATTATCTATAAATATATCAATAAAAAGTAACTTAAGTCATGTATATGAAAATCTAACAAATGAAATAATCAAATATGTCCCAGAAATTCAAACATTGTGTATTGTTCGCTACACTCATTCTCTTCAGAATTACAATACAATAACTTTATTTATTCATCTTATCATACCATTTATTGCAAATCTTTGTTCTGCTGTGTTTATTATTTTTGGCACTGCTCGAGAACGATCAACAGCACAGAAGCATCTATCTTTCAAAGAACATATCCTTAAACAATTGAGTGAACACAAACAATTAATAGTCAGTCCTATCGTTCTGCTTACATTAGCAATGCCTCGTTTGATTTTATCATTAGTATCTGGATGTGTAGATTCATCAACTAATCCATGGTTATATCTTTGTGGTTATTTGATTTCTTTTTCACCGCCGATGCTTATCTTTGTTGTATTTGTTCTTCCGTCCGAATTTTATTTAAACACTTTCAAAGAATCAATGACAAAATGCTTACGACGAATTCGAAATTAATTGTCATTCACTTTTCGTTTTATCGAGATTTCTAAAAGACAGAATATCCAAAATGAGTTAGACAAAATAAAAAAAAAATAACGGATAAAAGCACTTGAATATTCTGCACACGTCGGACAAAATGTCATGAGAAGCCGTTCGTTTGTCTAGCTGAATAATAACAAAATCGAAGCCATGTATATATTAACCCAGTCTTCCTTTTTTAAATTCAATACACAAACACGAATCTTATTCGATTACAATCCATTTTATTATTGTTTTACGGTAGAAACTCAGTGCAAACAAATATTGTTGATGTCGGCGATAGTACATAGTAATATCAAATTTAGTGACTGGTCTATGCCTGAAAGCAAGGGAAAAGTGCCAAAGTAAACTCATTTCACGCGTTCTTTCCAGTAGCATATATTATTTAAGGTCGTCATCTAAATGGGCATTAATAAAATCTATGATAAAGCTTCCTTCTTGTTCAATTGGTATGCTCTTGGGTATGTTATCGAATGGAATTACTCTGGCTATTGTTACCACAGTTTGGGTCAAATCATTTCAACCGACTAGCATTATCCTTACAAATGGTAGGATTTCTCGTGAATTAGATTATAGATATACATTTAAATATGATTCTTGTAGAAATACCACTAGGAGCAATACTTTTGTTCACTGGAGATCTTGAGAAATTGAATGGTTCAACTCATCGTTGGTTGTTGTGTGATGGTTCAGCAGTTTCTCGATTTATTTATCAAGATCTTTTTGACGTTATTGGTGAGACATATGGCCCGGGTAATGGAATCGACACTTTTAATTTGCCTAATTTTCGTGGTCGTTTTGCACTTGGTAGCAACAGTAATAATATTAGCGAACTAGTTACAGGTGGTGCTGCAACGCACGTATTAACTTTGAACGAAATGCCTACGCATGCTCATACTCCCGGTACATTTATGCTAAATACAAGTGGTGAACATACGCATGCTGTGGATGATCCTGGTCATGACCATGGAGGATTCACTGATGATGCACCACCTTCGGCTTATGGTGGCACAGTAAATTTGGATTGGGGATCTAATTGGGGCTATTATTATTATTATTCTGGATCACATAAACACACTATTTTTAATGGTAAAACTGGTATTACATTATACAATAATGGTAGTCATACGCATTCATTACAGGGTAACACAAGTTTCGAAGGACAAAGCGAAGCTATCGATATGATGCCGCCATATCAAATAATACATTATATTATTCGAGTATAATGACCACACTGATAACTGAAATACACTTTCTGTTTTAGTATTAAAAAACTTTAATTATCAATAAATTTTTGTATAAGAACAGAATTTGAATCATTCTCTCAATAGTGCTCTTAATACATCCGATGCCACAGCTCCAGTAGGCCAAGTGATGACAACAATTTGGACAGGAGATTTTACTCAAGAATGGACTATTAGTTTACAAGAAAACGATACATTTCACAACGATGGACAATCACTGATATTTAACATATTTCGATTTCGAGAACTAGTTTTCAGACATCAGCCGATTTTTTAAAAGAAAACAAAAATGATTATATGCGACACGACAGATGTTTTTTTTGCATTCATATTCTCAATCAATGGCAAATAAAAAGGTTGAATTTTTCGATTTAAATCAACCCAATCCAGTTAATAAGAATCCGAGATTCTTAGGTGATTATCCTAAAATCGAACCACATTGTTCTACAATAGAAAGCCAACCAGGTTGGTTAAGTCGTCCTCCAAAATCGCCAGACGATGCTTTAGGTCCTTATTTTCAATTTTTAACAACTGATCTAGATTGAATGCTATGGATAGGTAGCATACTAATTCTCCATTGAATTTGTTGGTGATATGAAAATTGATTATAATTAGGAAATTTTATATGAGAATATTTTTCAAATGTGTGCTTATCGTGTTAATCTTTCGATTGAATTACGTGAGGGCGAAGGTAATGATAAAATTTTGTGGGTCATCAAGTCGTTTAGAAGCAGTTCAAACAATTTTTGAATTCTATAAAAATGCGTCCATTCAATGGAAATACCGGCCTATTTTGAAACATTTTGTTTCTGAGTTTGATCTTATTGGTGATTACGATGATTTACTCGATGGATGGACACATTTTTGTCATGCAGACGAAAATTCGAGTTACATTTTTCAGTGGTGATGTTCATCGTTATGACATAAGTCGTTTTCAAACAAAACAATCGACTCAAACACTTCCGCCCATAAATGATAGCAATTTAATATACCAAATTATTTCTTCACCGATTGCTTTTTACAAATTCAATTATGGTTAGAAAGTTCAGTTGTACATAAAAATGGATCATCACAATTTGTAAATTATGATTTTGTCATTCCTCATCTTGAATAATCATCTTTTTGATTAAACGCAAATAATCATTCGAATATACAAGTTGATATAACTCAAAAAAATTCGACATATTCAATAATTGACATATTCTGTTTCGATCAGCAAATGGATGTGGCAAAGAGCCAGAGCCGAATACACGCATAAAATAAATTGTTACCGATTGAATATCTTCAAATAAATCGAAACAGCTTTTGAGAAGATCTAACACTCGTTGTTCGTTTTGCTCGTTATTATCAAGTTCTTGTAAACCTACGAGTGTCATGTTGATATGTTGGATTTTACACGTACGAATACGATCTGTATCTGTTACTGAAGATACTGGTATACGATGATTACGTTTTAAGATTAAATGTTTTGTATTGGGAAAAGCATTGATTGCACAACGTTTAAGAATTTGAGGATCTCCATGCAAACAACTAATAGTGAGAATATTATCTAATGTTTGGTTTTCGTGGAAATTATTGACTTGTTCATGTGTAATAATGATTGATGTTAAGTTCGGCATTCGATATTTAATTTGTTCGAAAATATCGGATGTGTACGTGAAATATGAAGATAATCCAATTGTTTTCACATTAGGCCATGTTTTCAAACATTTGGAATTCAATGGATCACTTGATTTAATCAGATTAAAATCAATGAAATCTTTATATTCATTAAAATGATATGGCAACGTATACAAATGTGAACCATGTACGGCAAATATCCATTGATGATCAAATAAAAATTGAGTTCGAAATGTCGACCAAAACTGTTCGGTATCTAAATCCTTATTAGATAATTGCACATGAAAATGAAACGATTTCAATGCTATCATTGCTTCTAGTAGTTCTTGTTGAAGTAAAGATCCATCGAATAAAAAAGAATTCTCATTAATATGACATAAATCCAATGATAAAGAGATTAATGATGATGAAAATTGTTTGATAAATCTTGTGAAACAACAAAATCCGTTTTTACTACCTAGAGTATGTTCTAATCGAATGGCAAGTTTCTCCAGTTTCGTATTAGATAAAATTAGCTCTGAATAACGTTGATTCGTGAAAAAAAGTGGAGTTACGATAATAACATTTAGCTTTTTCAAATTCGGCATTTGAACCAAAGAAAAAAGACCAAACAAAGAATTTAAGACGTCTAATTTCAATGACAATGTTTGTAAATTAACAGTCGATCTCAATTGACTCTGATATCCAAATGAATACGATCGATCTGTTGATAAATGTTCAAAATGTTTTAAAGAATAACTTTCATCTTTAATTATATTAGAGAATTTAACTTCACCACCAATGATGTTACTTTGAATTTTGAATGTAGTTAATTTTTTGAATTGCTGACTGTCAAATATCCAAACTATTTCATCGTACCAAATTGGAAATGGACAGAAAATAACGAGAATTTCAAGATTAGAAAATAAATCCAACGATACAACAGGCAAATGAAATGGACTGATTAAAGTTAAACATTTGATTTGTGAATTGAAATTTGGTAGAATTGTTTGCCAAAAATGAAAATGATCTGTTGGCAGTATGAAATTACTAAAAAAGTGTTGATGTTGCAATAAAATAGATTGAAATCGTTGATTTAAATCGAAGAATCCATAGAAAATATCATTGAATGACAAATATTCAAAAATTTGCAAGATGATTTCAGTTGACAATTTTTCAAACATTTTTTTTTTAATCAGAACAGAACTCAGGTATGTATCTTGTCACAATTGATATACTTTTATTAACCACTGAAAAGATATCACTTAGATGTCCTTACAAGACATCTGATTTGTATTCAATGATTTTTGCCTAATTTTCTCTCGAGAAAAATGTCACTTTTGTTATATGTTATTTTCTTAAATAAAATCGACGAATAATTTTAATAATAACAAAACAATAAACGAAAAGACATGCAATAACAATAATTGATATGTAGTGATAAAAATAAAATTGATTTCTTGTCTGAATGAAATATGTTTGAGCGAGATCTCGTCGTAAAGCAACGACTATAGAAAACGTCGAAAAGAACGAGCCAAGAAACGATTGTGTTTGAGTTAGAAGTTCATTTTGAATCATTGGAAATAGAATACTATTTCGATAGCATGACTCATTAATGTTCAATATTCGGCTAGCATATCGATTTTTTAATTCAATTACTAACGGTGATTGGTCATTATCTGTAGCTATATAAATTGGTTGATCTTTTGCCGATTGTGCACGTTCAATATTTAACATAATGACATGCAGATCGCTACGTGATGAAAGTTCACATTGAAAAAATAAATGCAATGGATTATGCTCGTAAATAATTGAACATTCACGAGAACCAATACGACCTATGGAAATATCAGCTGCCCATGTACGTAAATGAATTCCAAGAGCTTGACTAAATTTCGGATGTGTTGTTAATATGGATGAAACACATGATTGAACAGAATTAATATATCGAAATGAACGAGCAATATGAGTAATTTCCTGTGAAAAATGAAAATAAAACTCAGATAATTACGAATTGAATGTGACTTGCATGTTTTTTATTTAGAAAGAAGACACGAATAATCAATCGTGTGAAAATAATTTTCCATAAATCTTCTGTTCGTCTAAACATCAACATGATTAGTTTGCAAAATACAGAAACAATTCTCACTTGCCACCTTGAGCATTTGTAATATTAATTATTGTTGTATGTTTTTCATTTGAATTCATTTTTGGTTTTGCTAACCAATTGAGTGCAATATGAACATAGGGAGTTTCAAAAACTTGAAGATTCTTTTCGGCTAACATTGTCTGATCGAAAATATGTAATTTCATCAATTGATTTCGATCGAATACATCGTAAATTGGTAGAAAACTTTCGTTCATTCCACGTATTGATGGTATGCGAATATCAGGCGAGAGAAATTGAGTGTTAGCAGGCATGTAAGCAATTGCACCGAAATGTAATAATAATTGATTGTTGTAATACGCAAAATCAGGTATTTCCCATGTGATAATTGGAGATGAGGGTGAGAGAGACGACGATGTAGTTAGACCTCGAAAAACGAAATATAAATACGACGATTTAATTCGAATCATAAAATAAAACATAAAAATAAAGACAAATATTGACAACATGAATAAACGGACACGCCATTTTCGTCGTAGTAACATGCGTGCAGTAACTTGAATACGAAGAAGAAAAAAAGAGATGTAATAACAATCATAAGTCTATCGGTGAAGGATTCTTATCTTTATTTTATATTCTTTTATATACTATTCTCTTATATACAATCACGAAATATATATAATAACGATAATAAAAGCAACAGTCGTTCTAAGATCATCAACCAGATGTATTTGTTTGCCATATTATACCATTGGTCGAATTTGTCCAAATAAGATTTCCAGTATCTAACATTTTCAGACAAAATGCTGAATTCACTCCAGTGATATGTATAGCAGCTGTCCATAAGACACCACCTGTATTCGTATAAACTACTAAATTTCTGTCAACTTGTGCTGCAAAAAATGCACCTGATGGTGACGATGTTTGTGATGCTGTCCAAAGTGAAGTTGATGTAACATTGGCATTAGCATATGCCCTATAAACACCAAATAGATTATTCTGCATACCAGCTGCAAAAAGTTGAGAAGGAGAATAGATATATTGATTATTATAAAGAAAAGAGGCGACATTTGGAGCCGTACAAGCAGTAGATGGAGGAGCTGAAATAAGACGAGAAAATGTTTAATTATCGAATCAATGAAATATGTTTTTTTAACATACTTGTGGTTGTTGTTGTAGTACTTGATGAGGTAGTGGTAGTACTCGTCGTACGAGTTGTAGTCGTGCTTGTTGTTGTTGTGCTACTGGATGTTGTGGTACTAGTACTTGTCGTAGTCGTAGAAGTAGTAGTAGTTGATGTTGTAGTACTAGTACTGGTCGTAGTCGTAGAAGTAGTAGTAGTTGATGTTGTAGTACTAGTACTGGTCGTGGTCGTAGAAGTAGTAGTAGTTGATGTTGTAGTACTAGTACTGGTCGTGGTCGTTGAACTGGTAGTCGATGTTGTAGTACTAGTAGTTGTGGTGCTAGTTGAACTAGAAGTTGTTGTCGAAGTGCTGGTTGTTGCTGTTGTTGTCGTTGCTGATGTTGTTGTTGTTGTTGTTATTGTTGTCACTGACATTGAAGTTGTAGAATCTAATCGTGCAAGAAGTATATATTTATTACGAAAATAAATATTGAAACTAACCGTCAGTTCTAAGCAAGACTACTGCAGTAGTAGCTGCTGCTGCTGCTATTACTATAGTACTTAATAATACGACACCGATAATTTGTGGTACTTTGCTTGCACTAGTAAAAAGAAAAGATAAAATATGATTTCGAATAGAATTCAGTTTTGTAAAAATAACTAACGGTGGTAGTGGTGCTTCTGGAACTGTTTCTAAGTTAAATGCAATGTTTCTAGTAGTTCTCATTTGGTTTCCATTAGATGATGGTACTGGTAAAAGTGGAAGGTCTATTGGCTGCATATACGACATTTCGATTGTTTTGGGTGCTGCTCAAAAAAACAGTTTTGTTTTATAAAATAAAACGTTAACGTTGAAAATATATTTCATTTATTTTAATGTATCTTCAAGTGATCCATTAGTTGCCTACCTGTATTTTGTTTTTCTTTCTTTTAATTTCTAAGTAAACATTTTGTCTCTACATGGGATTATTTAGCAAAAAAACAAACTTTTTCTTTATATACCGAAAAAGTACATATACGTATTACAAAAGAAAATAATCAACAAAAAAAGATAGCTTATTCTCAGAGCCTATAGTAAGTTCTCGATTGATTGGTTCTAATTTTACAAGTACAACATTTCCATTTGCATCCACTGACCATTCTTCATGAACGAGATCCAAAGGATTTTTGTCTGTCAATTCTCCTTTATCATCTAAATTCAAACTTTTATAATTTATATATAAACTTGTTTCATTCGATTGGCCGTTCACATTCACAAATTTCATTGTTATATAACCATTGAAACCTAATGCCAGATCATTCAGAATTGGATTATCATGAATTACCAACACATCGACCATAGAATGTTAATCGTTCACGATTATATTTAATGGTTTGTTTTTCATAAAAACTCAAACGATGTTCATGATCCCAGAGAAATAAAACTGTTCTATCTTTGGGTAGAAGAGCTGCTATTTGTTCAGGAAAATCTAGATTAATAAGAAAAAAAAATCAATATTTATTTGTTTTGATATATTTATCCACACACTAACCCGTATTGGGTTTTTCATTCCAAGCACTGAGAAGTTGATGATGTGAGAGAAATATTAGACCACGTTTATCGGTCATCGTTGGACTAAGACCAACGACATTTATCAACCAATCGATTAGTTTTTTCGGTAATTTTATCGATGCATTATCAACAAATAATAATGAAAATGAATCATAACCTGTATCAAGTCCAATGATTCGCCATTGATCATTTTCTAATAGCCAGTAGGATGTTGTTTGCGCATGTATAGGACTAGTTAAATTACTAGAATCGAATAAACCTAAATGTGGTAGAAAATAATCCCAATAGCCAAAACCACGACTGTACAATTCATGATTTCCCGGAATAGTAAAACTACCATTTTGACCAATTGGCCAGCGAACACCTCGTTCGGCCCAATGTGGTTTTATGCCAAGACAACAATGTTGAATTTCTGTTGGCAAACCAACATAATAGATATCACCTAAATGTATCGTATAATGTGGTAAACCCGGTGTTGCTTCTGTTTGTGGAACAGTTAGATCAATTCCATTGACCATTGCACTTGCAACAAGTGCAGATTCGAGTGTACCTGCACCCCTATACGAAAAACAAAAACTCTCGATATTAATTATACAAATCAACATCATCTGTACCAATCAGAAGCTAGTGAAATGTTAATTGTCCCATTACTATCACCGTGCATTCGATAGATACCCGTTTCCCATTCATTCCATTGTTTATTATCTGCAGTCGAAGTTGTTTTTTTCTCTTTTTGTATTGGATAGATTGTAAATTCATGTTTATCACCGAAATGACTTTTTAAATATCGAGTCAAATACGTTGTTTGACCTTGAAATGTATCGAATAGTAAATCTAAACTTTCATTTGGAAATCGATGAAATTTCAATGAAATATTTTCATTAATAATTAAAATTAAATCGTTCAATGAATAAGAGGAAAACGTTTGATTTTCATCGACAATCTTTCCGCTGAATTCAAAATGTGGATTATGTGGATCGGTATCGACTGTTGGTATTGATAAATGTTGAGCAGCTAGTTTGACGAAATCTTTCTCGACATTTGTTGGAAAAGTAAATAGAGTTGGATTAACATTCGATTCTGATGAACATGATGATAATAATAGAAATGAAATTTGATTTGTTGAAATATTACATTCGATAGAATTCAATTTTTCTTGCGGACGATGACAACGCGAACGAAACATTCTGTTTTTTCTAACAATTTATTCGACATCTGTCGGCGCATGGTTCTATACTCCAAAGTTTAATCGGCATGATCTTCTGCATATAGAATGAAATGTTCTACACTGACATCAGATGTATTTTATCATTATTTCGCTCTTTTCTCTTCTCTTTTGACTTTACATATGTGCTCGTATTCCCATATTGAAATCTACGATGTGAAAAAAACGCATACGTACTATATAAATTCGAATGTGATGATTTGAAAATGCATTTTACCTGTTTTTTTTATGAAAGAAAATTAATGCTCGTTAGTTCAGTTCTTTTTCTATCGGCTATTTGTGTTGTTCGCAGTGATCCACCGGCAAAAGATGTATTCGATGCACTAAGACATGTGTGTACGGGTAAATTTGAGGGTGGATCATGTCCGTATGCGATTGCTTATGACATTGCGACTCAATTAGCTGGCGATTGGCATAATAAAGACGGTTCTGTAGGTCTATGGTCGGATGGAGGCTTTCGATTATGGTGGCCCAGTGGAGTTGGCCTTTGGTCGTATGCAGAATTTCTTCATACGATGGAAGGAAGAAGTAAAAATATTGATTTTATAGGTAATTGGAGAGTTTTTCTCGAGATTTGTAGGTACGGATAAACTATATCTTCCATTGCGATGGGCAGCTATTGAAACAGCTAAAAATAAGAATAATTATGTGCATACATCGTATACAGATGATCAAGCCTGGTGGGGGAATGGTGCTATTCGACTTGAACAATATATTCGAACACTTGGCGATGCTACTAAGGAGCTTGTTGACGCGTCTCAAGCTGTTATCAATGATAATGTTGCACATGAAACAGGTGATTGTGGTGGCGGGTAAATAGAATCAAGCATGATTTTTTTTTTCGTTTCATCACTATTCATTCAGTGTTATTTGGTATTACGGAAAACCACCTCCAGGTGATACATATAAAGCAACAATATCGAATGTGTTAACTGTTTATTTGATGGCAACCATGTTTTCTATTACACATGACCCAACGTTACTTCATGGTGGTCCTCGTGGTGGTGCAATTGATATTTACAATTGGTTAGTTTCGACAGGTTTACTTAATCCATTCACAGGCGATGAAAAAGATGGTATGAGTATTGGCAGTTGTCAAGCAGGTGGCGGTGTAAATAGATCTCGAATTATTTTTTTTTCTTATTACTATACTTTTTTTTGTTAGACTTATAGTTATGAATACGGAGTTTTAGTTCAAGGTTTAATGGCTCTTGCCGATGCTACAGGAAATCAAACATATATTTCACATGCATTGACCTATGTTCGCAATGCTTTTAAAATATTTACAAAAGATAATATCGTCTATGAAGGATGTGATGAAACAAATACATGTGCTGGAGATGGTTTAGCTTTTCGAGGTTTGCGAGTCCTATCTAAACGGTATTATTTCGATTATTATTTCTTGTGCATAGGAGTATTCTATCTTGGTCTTGCTCGTTTATATGAACGTACACGAGATGATCAAATTGCTCAAGTTATCGAAGCATCTTATCATGCTATGCTTGAACATGTAAGCATACTTTACAAATTTATGAAGACTTATTATCTTTTTTGTGTTAAAAAAAGGTAGTCGATGGTCGATATCCACTTTCATTAATCAATAATAATAATAATTTCACTGGTGACAATGAAATTGTTGTTACTATTGGTGATTTAAATCTTGCATCAGCAATGATCAAAGTTTATAAATATAAATATGCTGGTTCAACAACACCAAATATCGATAAAGCTGTCAATGGTTTATTACCATTCGATGCAACTATACAAGGTCTAACTGGATGTGTTTGTGATGGTAAAAACGTTTCTATCGTATTCTAATCGTTTGTATCATGTATTTATGTAGATTTCGGTTGTCCAACTGGACATGATATGCAATGTTTTAGTGATTCTGGTCATAAAGATTCACCACCTGATCATTCATGGGCTGAAAAAGTATCGGCAATTCTAGTCGGACCAGGTCATCAAATGATGTTATTCAAAGCGAAAGGTGCTGGTCATTCCGATTGGATTCATAATAGTGAATGGTATGTTGGTGATGAATACAATGACAAAGTTGATTCAATCAATATCGATTACTGATAAAGAAAAAACAACAAGTATCGTTCATTGACAGTCGATTTACTTGACCTTTGACTGAAATGTATTAATATGAGCCCATATAGAAGTTTCAATTAAAAACTAAATTGACTATAAATAAGAATATGAAGACTGTTTTCCGTTCTTCTATCTTTTGCAATATATAGTATCAAAGAAGATGTGACTATTAGGCGGCTTGATGATAAAATATGTTAGTGTTCACAAATAAATTAACGAAAAGTCAGTATCACCATCTTGAACTTTAGAAGAGAGTACTATTGATTGAATGTTAACAATTATACCGAATAGCTACGTCTAAATGATTATAGATATTACGGAAGAACGACTTTATAGTTTTCTAAATACAACAATAGATTCGAAGGTGTCATATCTGATTTGACGTAATCGTTCAAATGACCTTCCTTACACCCGAGGAAATTATAAGCATCTGTCAATTTCAATTAGTTTTTATTTCTAAAAAATTATAAATCCGGATGATCTTCATCAACATCAACTTCATAATCATAAATCTTATCTGGATCTGCTTCTTCTCGTGTCATAATTTTTGTTCTCTTGAGACGTGTCGTTTGTTTCGGTTGATCAATTTGATGATCCAATTGTAATTCCATTTGTTTAATAATTCCTGTACGAGTATCAACAATCCATGTTGCATTCCATGTTTTCTTTCCTGCTGAATCCATAGTACATGTTCCATTTGTACCTTGAATCGTTGCTTGATGTTGTTCGAGATCAACATCGATCAATTCATAATGTATAATATACGAATGACCGATCATTCGTACGGCCCATTTTTGTCCTTGATAGAACTTCTCATCAGGTATCATTAAACTTTCTGGTGCTGGAAATAACATCCATTGATAACCATACGGATGAAGACGAGATCGAAAATCACCTGGTACTTCATCTTCAATTAATCGATCGAAATAAGGTCGTTTCATTAGCACGCCCATTTCGGTCTCATTCTCAGGATGTAATTTAACTTTCGAATTAATCAAATGAATTGTTTTTGGTTTCAACGCAACAATCTTTTCTACACTATCAAATTCTCGTCGTTTTATCGGTTGTTTCATATTCGGTAGAGTATAGATCACATCAACCGTATGATAGAATATTCGATAGTCTATTTGTGGACGAAATTTTAATTCAACAGGTGATTTCGGTCCATGTTGAAGAATACCAAACATGTAATACCATTGCAATGGTCCGTTGAATAATTGTACCATGATTTAACCAAGAAAAAAAACGAAGAAATACGTAAAATGTTTGACGATTAAATCTTTCGTTCGAAATTTCAAATATTACTATGGAAATCGATTAGTGTATTTACTTTTACATTTTTAAATGTCAACAGAACAAGAAAAAAAAGAAAAAGTATCGATTTTGATGATTAAAAATATAACAATTCGAAGAATTGAATCGAATTCGTTGATTATCGAGCCATTTCGTTGTTAGTTTGAAATGATCATTCGTTTGCATATTGATATTTAAGCATTGTATTTGTTCGAAATTTGTCAATAGATTAATCAATCGATCAATTGAAACGAGAAGATCTATCGATAAATTCGAACAATTTCTTCCGAATAGTTTTATTAATTGATTGACTTCTTCATTATTAAGATAATTCTCCAATTGAAATCGATCGTTTTCATATATTTTCAACGAATGAATTTTCGTCGAAAGATATTCACAAAGTAAATGATTAGTAAAATCATTGGTTAGAATTCGTAAATCATTCATACGAAGTTTCAATGAATGTAAACGAGACATAGATGATTGAATTAAAGTCAAGAAATTCATTGAAAAAGCTTCTCTATAACGTTCATGAGGATAATAATAACAGTTCGATGAAAATATAATTTGTTCAATAGAAGGAAAATTTAATTTCATTTTCTTGAAACGATTAGCTAGCCAAGGTGTTGACTCACAAATGATACTTCGCTCGGGCATTGATTCGATGATGAGAGTTTTGAGATGTTTATTTGAATTCGATATTGATTGAATTTTACCTTGATAGAAATCATCGAACAAATGATACTGATCGAAAGAACATGGAATTGAATAAATAACAGCCTTTTCTGTTGATTCGTAGATATCATATTGTGCTTTAGACATGTCGAATGTTGACAAGATACTTGCGATGGATTTAGTTGAATAATAAAATGGGAAATAGAATTGAAATTTGTTTAGATTTACTAATGATGATGAAATCATATCTTTCCAAATTTGACCATTGGGATTTGTATGTCCGAGTTGTTTTTGATAGATTTCAAGAGTACGTAATTGAGATAGATCTTTTAATGAAGCAAGAATAGCTGATTGACTATCTTGATCGATTGTATAGATAATTTTTAGATGTTTTAATTGTTTTGGCCATATGAAATTGATCGTATTCGAACAGCAATTATCGAATTCATAATCGACAATTTCAAGTTGAGAAAAACTCTCAAGAAATTGAGTATTTCGACATGAACTAATCGCAAGTCGTTTGAGATTTGGAAGATCAATTGATGAAAGAATTTGTCCACAAAATGGTTTGATAGTTAATGAAACAAGATTTGTTAGAAATGATAATTGATATGATAAATGAAATTGATCAACATGCTCGAGTTGAAGTAAAGATAACGATTGTAGTTGTGATCGATCGTCAACTAATGAATAGCATTGAAAAAAATATTCAATCTGTCCGAAAATATATTCATTCGAGAGTTTTAATGATTTCCACCAGTTTTTATCGTATTGCTCGAAAAACCAATCGAATTGTGTTTTATTAACAAATTGAAAATTAAATCCTCGAGAATACTCTTCGATTAAACATTGAAAACGTTGATTGAGACATGAAAATGCTAAGACACAATCATTGCCTAATAAAAACGAGAAAATTTCAGCGATTATTTCATTTGGTAATTGCTCGAACTGCATATCTCTGTACTTTTAAATGAATTGACCAATCAGCTGTAGTTTTCTAGATAATGTCACACAATGATTTATGAGTCAAGCAAGGCATGTATACTAGCGCCATTTACAGTGAGAAAAGAAATCCTATTCATTTTTTTTGTCAAAGCTTGCAATGCAGCAAGACAATTTATTGCTTTTAAATTGCTTGGTTGCCTAGCAAAATGTAATTGACCATTGATACGTCACATGGCTTATGCATACACGATTTAATTAAACTTGTCGAAATTCAAGTTTATCCACTGCAGAGTCTTTCAGAAAAAGAGAGATCCTTTGTAAAACTTATTCTTCAAATGACCGATGCGATTAGAAAAAAATCACACCGTATATTTTTGACTCTTGCACATTAGGGAATTGCAGTCAGCCGCCTTATCTATTCGGATTTGTCTCGAGTGGAATTCTAGTTTTGTTTCTAATTTTGCTTTATATATCCTGATATTGATTTTTTTAGAATTTTTTTCTAGATAAATATTTTTTAGATAAATATTTATTTTTAATCTAAACTTGTATTTTATGACTTTTCTATCTCTCATTTTGATTTTAAATAAAGAGCTGAGAAAAGGAACAAATTTATACTAAATGTTAATTAGAATGAGACAATGATTAATAGCAGATCACGCAGACTGTAAGCGGCGTTCTCAAGATAGATTTACTCACTCTTGTAACTTTTTAGCATTATGATAGTTTATCACGATTCTATATTCATATAAATCAGTCACTACCGTCTCCAAACAAGTCAAATAAAAAGAGAAGAAAGAGAACGGGTTTTATGTGTGTGAGTGTGAGTAGAATTAGGAAGATATCAGCATAGTTTATCACGATTCTATATTCATATAAATCAGTCACTACCGTCTCCAAACAA
>ERZ778023.1263-NODE-1263-length-42131-cov-50.783487_pt1 | contig 42131 bp, 36 predicted proteins | sample MGYA00375753_ERZ778023 | MGnify/ENA primary metagenome ERZ778023 (study PRJEB29350, sample SAMN05389822) | bioreactor metagenome | isolation source: Ammonium sulfate bioreactor | place: South Africa: University of Cape Town | collected 2014-04-04 ... | reverse complement strand
GTGTATGATCAAATGAAAATACGCCTGTTTTTTTTTCTCTGTTACTGTTCTTATTTATCATAAATAAATCAACAAAAAACAAAAACATATCGTTTATGTATCATTAAATTCACGATTTTGAATTTAAACATTGATTATTCTCGAGAACTAACTGATCGAGTGATGATGGATCTAGTGCATGAATTTTGAGATAATCGATTTCTAATGGATGCAATTGACCAACAATAACAAGTGAATGCAATGGACGACCTAAATCAACTTCATCGGCCATTCGACGTAGAGTTGTTGTGACGAATTTTTCATCTGACCAACCGATACGTGCAGCACCGATGCAAATTGTTTTATCATTGATGACTGAAAAACACAAAGGAGAAAGATGATTTCTTGTTAATCGATTCGTACTATCGTCATATTGTAATTCTTTAGCAGATTCAAGAATTTGCGAAGCTGCTTGAGATGTTGTCATGAAACGTGGAGGTAGATAAGTTTTCTTTTTTCTAAAAATAAATATTTGGAATTAATAGTAGAAGTTTCCTTTTTTCCTGAAATGACAAACTTCATGTAGCTAGCTTCGTCTTGTTCTTTAACTTTGATATCTAAATAAATTTTCTTTTACAAATAAATCAAAAACGATTCACGTGAATCAATTTACCTAATAAACAAAGAGTATGTAAACCTCGTCGTCTATTAGCAACGATTTTTTCACAGAAACTCGTTGGTTTCCATGTTTCTGTCCAAAATACGATCGATACTGTTTCACCGAAATGATACAACTTAAACAAAAAACAAAAACAATCACAACTAGATTCAACAATTCTCTTTACTTGTAATCCACAACTACCGATTGCATTCATAATCGATGCATTATGAATAATTTTATACGGAATATTAAGTTCAACAGCACGTAGAACTAAATCGGTATGCGTTGTTGCCGAAAGTGGATCACCACCAACAAGAAACGCTATATCATTATCACGAGCATTACTCAAAATCTTATCTGAACATAAAATTAATCAATACAATCAGCAATATTTCAGTATGCAAAGCCTACCAGCTGAAAGTTCAACAAGTTCTCTATCTGCTGGTATAATTTGAATTCCTAAATGTTCTTCGAGTGTCTTTTGATCGACCTGTAGAATTGTTGTATACGTTTCAAGATAGACTTCTTGGCAATTTTTAAGTATTCGTAAGCCTTTCACAGTGATGTCGTCAACATCAGCTAGACCGAGTCCAATGAAATACAGCATATCTGAAAGAAAATCTGTTTTAAATTATTCGTTTTTCTTTTTTTTTTATTCATAAACATGAAAAAAAACAAAACAAAGAACAAAAACAAAGGAAAATGTTCCTATGTTAACATCGCTTCACTTTGATCGGAAGTTGATTTTTTCGGTTGAACTTTTCGTTTGCCACCTTTGCCCGTTGCTGTTTTAGTTTTCTTCTTCTTTTCAATTCGTTTTTGTGTCGCATTTTTAGCTTGTAAACGTTTTCGTTGTCGACCACTTAACCATACTGGATATTGACCATCTTTATTTTTTAATGTACGAGAATTGTATTCACCTGTTGTATTTGTATTACCACTTGTTTGCATATCTTTATAATCGAGAGAGAGAAAACAACTCAAGTAAATTTCAATCGTATTCAAAGTCGTTTACCTTCAAGAGTCGATGAATCTTTGACAGTTGTTTTTGCTGTTGGAGGAATGAGATTGTCATTTTTCATAGCAGCTAATCGTTTGGCTTCGTCTTTCTTCGATAATTTTTCTCGAAGAATTCGACGCATAGCACGCATATGTTTACTTCGTTTACTTTTCGCCATCTACAAATGCAAATTTAGATAATAGGAGACGAATTGAACAAAAAGAAAATAATATTATTCTTTTTCAACATCAACACATTTCAAACGAATATTGACAAATAAAAAAACAGAAGGTTTCTTCGCATTGTTTTTTTTTGGTTTCATTTGAATCAGATTTCAAACGTATATATTAAACGAAATAAACAGATCTGTGTAGTTTTTAAAAGAAAGAAAGAACGATTGTTCGCTATACATGTTCATCGATGAATCACAAGATTTGTGTCGAAGCACTTTGACTTTGATAGATAATGGCACCAACAAAATTAACACTACTAGCGAGAATAAAGACGGGAAACCAACGGCCATGACTAGCAACAACTAATTCAGCTGTCACAGGTCCAGCTAAGATTCCTGGAATCGTTGCAAGTGTATTCGAAACGGCAAATGTGATGCCAGCATGATTAGGAGCGACATCAGCATGATTTGATAGATGACCTGCAGAATTACATGCACTCAAACCCATACTGATTGATATGAAACTAGAAACGAGACAGAAATTTAGATGAAATTGTTGAAATTTTGATGCGTATTTACACAACAGCCATAAGTAGATTGTCGACTGAAATGAAGAAGAGCATGAAGAGACCAGGTCCTAGTAGACCAATTGCAGTCATCAAACGTCGAACTGATAGAACTGTCCAACGATTTTGAATCAATGAATCCGCAAAATGACCAGCAGCTAAACAAACAAACAAACGGTTGAATTTTTTTTTTCTATATGATGAACAATCAGTCTTAATGACATACCAACGCCTGATAAACAATTCATTACATATGGAAATGCTGTAAATGAGAGATTGGTTGGATCAGCATCGAATGCTTTTGTTAGATACGATGGTAACCAAACCATGACAATATACGATGACCAATTCATTGCAAAATGAGCTATATAAATTGCCCATAAAGGCCAATGTGAAATAAATTCAATCCATCGATAGTTTTTATTTCCAATCTAAGTACAAATGAAACAAAAATCGAACATTTATTTTTTTCGTAATTATATAAATAAATACTTTTGATGATGGATGAATAAATGCTTCTTCGTCGCCCATTGTTCCGATTGGATGAGAAAAATCTCGATAAATTACAATCCACATAAACGTCCAAAAGAAACCCAATAAACCGAATATATAGAAAACAAATCGCCAAGCTATATGAGGACAAACCTAAATTAAGAAATTTTGTTGTTGTTTCGTAAAAAAAAACAAAACAGTTTTCTTTTGTTCATCTACCAGAGCTGCAAACGTTTGTCCAACAGAACCTAACGCAATCAAATAACTAAACGAACGTGATCGTTCTTCCATAGGTACATAATTACTAAAGATATGAAATATTGTCGGCAGAGCTAAACAAAACAAATTCAAGGATTTTATTCGACTTTGTTTTTTTGATAATCATACCTAAACCTTCACCGAAACCAAGAGCAATTCTTGAGCATATTAAAACAAATGGTAGAGGTGATAGAAACGGTGTAGCAAATGTCACTAACGACCATGTAAAAACCGCAAGAGCAAGGACATTCTTCGTACCAAAACGTCGTACAAATATATGAGCAAATATTTGACTTGTTAAATAGCCGATAGGAAACGATGATAGAATGTATCCTTGTAAACGTAGATTCCAATTGAATTCTTTTGCCATCGGAATAATAGCAACTAGAAATAAAAATTGAACAATTTTTTTGTTTTCATTCATCAACGATCGTTGATAGTTCTACTTGGCATAATTGCTCGATCGGCAGCATTGATAAAATTAGCAAGTGAACAAAGTGTAATCGTAGGAGATTTTCTGAACGACATTTATAGTTTCAGAAATGGATTTATTAAAAAAAAAGTTTGTCGTCGTATTCATTTCGTCTAATATCCATGTTATATTTCCAATGAGACGATTGGTTGTTTGACACTCCAAAACTTGAGTTCATATCATTAGATGTCGCATGAAAAACTCGATGAAAAAAAACACAATCGAAATGAGGATTTTTAATTTTTCTTTTTTCATTATCAAAAAATCAATTTAGATTTGAAAATAAAATCAATTTTCGACGAACAAAATTCTCATGACTTTCTTCTTTCGACTGTCCTCCTTCAGTACATTGCATTGAAGATAATATGGACTGGTAAAATAACGTCGAACAAAATGGATTCTAAATTACATACAACAACAAACACGATTGTTTTGTTTGACTGAAACAACTGAAAATATGACTCGTTTTAGATCATTTATATAATACCTTAGAGAAAAAAGCATGGGTATTAGCCGTGACCATTGGCATAAACGACGAAAGACCGGTGGTAAACGACCACAACCACACAAAAAACGAAAATTCGAATTAGGCCGACCAGCAGCACTCACCAAATTAGGCGCTAAACGTATTCATACTGTACGTACACGTGGTGGAAATAAAAAATATCGTGCACTCCGTCTCGATATTGGCAATTTCTCGTGGGCCTCCGAAGGTGTCGCCAAAAAAACCCGTATCATCGATGTTGTCTATCATCCATCGAACAATGTTCGTACTCGACCAATTCAATAAGAAAAAAAATTCATTCGATCTTTGTTTATTTTTCTAGGAATTAGTACGTACAAAAACATTAACAAAATCAACCATCGTTCAAATCGATGCTGTTCCATTTCGACAATGGTATGAATCCCATTATGCATTGCCACTCGGTCGTAAGAAAGGTGTCAAATTAACTGAAGCTGAAGACGCCGTACTCCATCGTAAACGATCAGAAAAATCACAAAAGAAATTAGCGATTAAACAACGTCGTGCTAAAGTTGAACAAGGTCTCGAAGAACAATTCACAGCTGGCCGTGTTCTTGCATGTATTGCATCACGACCAGGACAAAATGGCCGATGCGATGGTTATGTTCTCGAAGGCAAAGAACTCGACTTTTACTCGAAAAAACTCCGACAAAGACGAGCACGATAAACCAACAACAACAACAACAACAACAACGATACATATTCAAAGCAACAAAAATAATATCTCTCTTTGTTTCTTTTTGTATCTTGTATGAATATCAGTTTCTTGTTAGATCAACTGACAAACGAACTAATTTTCATTTCATAACATCTCGTAATGATTATATACAAGAAGAACGTTTTGAATAAAAAAAAAATAAAATAAGAAAACAACATAAAACGAAATGAATATTTATGTTTTTGTTTTTGTTTTCTAGATAGATTAATTTAAAAGGAAAAATTATTCATATATGGCTGGTTCAGAATCAGTTGAACAAAATAAACAACAAGAAGGAGCCAAGGATGAAGTCAAAAAACCAATTGAAATCAAAGAAGAAGATTTAGTACGTGTTATTTCATTGACCAGAATCGTTTTTTGATTTAAATGATTTCTTTCATTTAGTCCGAAGAAGATAAACAATTAAAAGAAGAACTCGACTTATGTGTTGAACGTTTGAAAGTAGAAATTCAAAACTAAAAAACTAAAAAATAAATTAAAAAAATTCTAATTTTCAGGAGAATGATGCCAATTTGTATCGAGCAGCACTTGAAACACTTCGACAAAAAATTCGTGAATCAACTAGTTCAATGACAAGTGTACCAAAACCATTGAAATTCATGAGACCTCATTATAACGATATGCTTGCGATCTATGAAAAAATTCGTGATGCTCAAAATAAAGCTTTATGTGCTGATATTGTATCCGTTCTTGCAATGACATCGATCGATACAAAGGAAGTCTTGAAATATCGTTTATTGGGTTCCAATCAAGATATTGGCATGTGGGGACACGAATATATCAGACATTTATCATCGGAAATTGCGTCCGAATGGGAATCGACTGAAACCAATGCCGAACTTCGTCAACGTTATCTTCAATTAACAAATGAAATCATCCCATTTTTAATGCGTCATAATGCTGAAGCCGACGCATGTGATCTTCTAATGGAAATAGAACAATTAGATTTAATCGAAACATTCGTCGATAAAGATACATTTCCTCGTGTTTGTCTTTATCTAACTAGTTGTGTACCATATGTACCTGAGCCAGATGATACGAAATTATTACGAACATCATGTAAACTCTATCGTAATTATGATCAATATCCATTAGCATTACGTTGTGCAATTCAATTGAATGATATGGATCTTATTCGTGATTTAATCAATACATGTCCGTCAAGTTTAGTTAAAAAACAACTGGCATTTATGTTAGGACGACAACAAATCATTTGGAATGTTGCTGAAGTCAACGGCGAAGATCCCGATGAATTAACGAATATAATGTCGAATTCACATTTAACATCGAATTTTCTTGCATTAGCTCGTGAATTGGATATCATGGAAGCGAAATTACCTGAAGATATCTATAAAACATATTTAGAAAATACGAATCGTGGAAATTACGGTCAACCCGATTCAAGTAAACAAAATTTAGCATCAGCTTTCGTCAATGGATTTGTTAATGCTGGCTTTGGACAAGATAAAATCGTCTCACAAGATACGAAATGGTTGACGAAATATAAGGATAATGGTTTGCTAAGTGCAACAGCTTCGCTTGGTCTTATCGTTCTTTGGGATGTTGATGGTGGTCTTAGTTTAATTGATAAATATCTTTATAGTTCCGATGATAATGTCAAAGCTGGAGCACTTCTTGCTTGTGGTATTGTTAATTGTGGCGTTCAAAACGATTGTGATCCGGCATTAGCTCTTCTCGGTGATTATGTTTCGCATAAAGATGCGCCATTCCGTGTTGGTTCCATTGTTGGTTTGGGTCTTGCATATGCAGGTACAAATCGTGATGATGTTATTGAATTAATCAGCAATGCTTTACGTGAAGGAAATCCAACAATGGAAGTACGAGAAAAACAAAATATTTTTGCGATGAATTTCGAAAGAAAAAATTTGAATTTCGGTTTAGATTATTTCACTTGCTTGTCTTTCAATTGGTATTATTGCTGTTGGCTCGTGTAATGCCGATGTTTCAACAACATTATTGAGTGTTTTACTTGAACGAAGCGAATTAGAACTCAAAGATCATTTCGCGAAATTTATTGCATTGGCCATTGGTCTTCTTTTCTTGAGTGAGATCGAATTGAACTGAAGAGAGGAGAATCATTGATTCATTTATTTAGGCAAAGGTGAAGCTGTTGAACCCATGCTTGAATCTCTCAAAGTTATCAATGAACCATTACGTTCGTTTGCAACCGTTCTTGTTGAATGTTGTGCCTATGCTGGTACAGGAAATGTCTTGAAAATTCAACATATGTTACATATTTGCAGCGAACATTTCGAGAATAAAGACGAGAAAAAAGTAGAAATTAATATTGACGTTATTGTTCTTTTGTAAAATTAATTTTTGTCAAATAGGAAGGAGAAAAAGAATCTTCGAAAGATAAAGACAAAAAGAAAGATGACGATTCAGCGTCACAAAATGCTGCTCATCAAGGTACGGAATTCGAAAATCAACATGATGAGTAATTGATTTTTTTTGTTTTTGTTCGAAATCTAGCTGCTGCAGTACTTGGTATTGCAATGATCGCCATGGGCGAAGAAATCGGCTCCGAAATGGCTTTACGTTCATTTGGACATTTAGTAAATAATCAATTTTTAATAAAAAAAAAAAAAAAGAACTTATTCAATGAATTTAGCTACGATATGGTGAACCGGTAATCAAACGAGCTGTTCCACTTGCACTTGCATTATTATCTGTATCGAATCCGAAATTAAATATTGTTGATACTCTAAGTAAATTTTCTCATGATGCTGATCATGAAGTTTCGTACAATTCGATTTTTGCAATGGGTATTGTCGGTGCTGGTACGAATAACGCTCGTTTAGCTGCAATGCTTCGACAATTAGCTGTCTATCACGGCAAAGATACGAATAATTTATTTATGGTTCGTCTTGCACAAGGTTTAACACATCTTGGCAAAGGTACAATGACACTCAATCCATATCATAGTGATCGAATGCTTCTTTGCCGTGTTTCATTGGCTGGTTTACTGACTGTACTTGTTTCATTCTTCGATGTCAAACAAACAATTGTTGGTAAATATCACTATCTACTCTATTTCATTGCATTGGCTATTCAACCACGTATGCTCGTCACATTCGATGAAGCACTTCGGCCATTGCCTGTACCTGTTCGTGTTGGTCAAGCCGTTGATGTTGTCGGTCAAGCTGGTAAACCGAAAACAATAACCGGTTTTCAAACACATACAACACCGGTTTTGTTAGCGTACGGTGAACGTGCTGAATTAGCGACCGAAGAATATATCACATTAACACCTGTCTTAGAAGGTTTCGTTATTTTACAAAAAAATCCAAATTATGTACCATGATCTTCTTCTTCGTTTCCTTCATTTTTCTTTCTCAACAGAAATTTCTTTTTTCTTTCTTTTTCGTCTTATTATATATAATCGAGAGACCAATGTTTAATAAACAAGAGCAAACACGAACTTGGTCTTTCTAACTTGTTGTCGTTTGTTCTCTATTTTACTGTTTTTCTTTTCATTTCGCTTTTTTTATAGTTGAAAATATACATATATGATCAAATCATGCGATCGACAACAGTCATAACTGAGAAAACCTTTTATTTGTTCAGTTCGGACAAAAGGTAAAGCATTTAAACAGATGTCAAATCAATTACATATGTGTGTGCGTCAATAGCATATTAATCAGCTGCATTGAATAGCAATTATTAAAGGCTTGTCTAGCGATCATTCGATTGCACTTGAATTGAGATTAATTGAATGTATACAAAATAAATACATTTCCTGATTTATGAATAGAAAAGGATTTTATTTAAGGCAGGTTAACATGAACTGAGGAAATTAGTATCCGCATGTGTTGCCATTGAGAATTAACTAAAAATATCCGTAGCTTTTTTTTGACAGACATGATGCATGTTCGCGAATTGAAGATGAATTATGAAATTAATAAGACAATGACTAAGATTTGTCACAACCACTATATAAATATATATTCATAGAGAAGAAAGTACTCAACTAATACACCGTCTAGATCTCAGTGTCCTTTCTATTCTTAATATATTGATTTTAATTTTGCGTGCATAATAACTTCAAAAGAAAGTCGATTGCTAAAATAATTTTATTCTATTTCTTATAATTGCTTAATGACACACGGTAGACAAGACAATCAGCTTTCAACTGTCAATACATAATGATTTACTAAATTGTTATTATTGTATTTTTCATGATTGCTAATAAATTCTTTTACACTGATTTTTAATTTTTTTTAAAGGAAATCACATAATTATATATTTTGTATGTAAAAAAGGAATAGACAATTGCAGAAACTATGGAAATAGAATTCACGGTCGAAGTCTATATATTTTGTGTTCACAATAATTTAGATAGTCACGCATTACTCTTTTACTAAGCTGCATAATTAATGTTTGCCCTTGTAATGAATTTAGAAACATGCACGTCATCTGAAACTTCGATACTAAAGAGCGTGCACACACTCGTTAAAAAAATAATAAACAATTAATAATTCGAAATTTCAAGTAAAGAATCACCGTCAAATTATTGACTATAATTTATTTCATTTCCCTCGAACGATAATAACGACATGTCAGTTGAATTTAGGTCAAACAAAAGAACATGCTTTATTTGAAAGATGTCTAGGAAATTCTCATGTATTTACTCTGATCTTTTCATTTAAATACTTGTCAATAGATATTCTCCAACTGAGATTATCAACACAATCATGTCTGAAACTATTTTAATAGTTTGTTTGTTTGTTTTTTTCTCAATTAAATTATATTTTCAAAATAAGTTGTTTTGTCATTCTGTTACTCCGATTTCATAAATAGATAATACGACTATATTCGAAATTTAGCACCGTTTATTTTTCTTTTTTTATTTCTCGTTTTTAGCACAAAATAAAAACGTGTCAACGTAAAGCGACAACAGAAAAAAAAAAGCCTAACAAAAACAAAACAAAGCAGAGATTAGTATGAATGGAACCTACTTTTTTTTTCAATTAAAATTCAAATAGTTTTTGTCGACGATAACAATGACAATGAAATATATATTTTTGTCCGAAATGATATTTACGATTTTTTGATCGAGTTCGTCGACGCTCGATCTTCATACATTTCATTCCGATCATTTGACTGAAAAATGAATGGATACGCTTGTCAAATATAATGTATGGAAAACAGCGTATTGTTAAACAAAATAAATGAGCTGAATGTTGAATTATTTGTAGAAAATGATTCTGTCCGGAAGTTAATAATGAATATTGATGATAAGCTGAATACATTGCTGAATATTTTAAAATCATAATTGGTAAATATAAGATAATCGATAGGAAAGTAATTGAAATAATAATAAATGATACACAACGATGCCGTACTTTATTCGATAGGATTGTTGATTCATTTGTTATATTTAACATATCATTTGGATCGATACTTACAGCGAGATTATTCTCGATTATATTCGTATTATTGGTATTATTAATTGTATTATTTGGAAAGATGATTAACGATGTAAATATATAGGGTCGATCGATAGGGGCAAGTTCGATTTCAGTTTTATTTAGGAAGCAACATTTTTTATATGGTAATTTTTTATATGGTAAATAACTTAGAAAATAGAGAATTAAAAGAAGTATCCAACCGATATAAACGAGTAGATCAGTAACTTCAGCAAATATATGATTAACATTTTGTACAGTCATCACTAATGGTGGCGTATTCATATCAATTGTACAGTACTGTATATGTGGTCTTGTTGGATCTAATGTTATTAATTCGATTGATGTTGAACTTAAGACACTTCGAATAATAATAAAAGCTAATACGAAAACAACAGATAAACGTCCACCAATTTGACCAACAACTGTGTCATATTTTCTGACATAATTAGTAATCAAATGTAGAAAACAAATGAAAAGTAAGAGTGTCGAACCAGTAAATGTAAACGGCGTGAGAAAAAATGACAATGGACAAAGTATCTGATGATTAATTATATTTATGTATTGATCGACTGTCAATAGAATACTAAGATAAACAATACAATATAAAAAATCTGATGCCGACATTATTATTAGAAGAAAATATGTTGTACATCGATTACGTCGAATTATAATCAAGACTATGATTAAAAATAAATTGAACATCACACCAGTAAGTGAAAGAATTAAATTAATGAAATGTACGTAACTTTGAAGAAAAGTAACATCAGATAGTACAAATTCCGATGTTGCTGTTATGTTGTTTTCCATCTAGAAGATGAAGAAAAACAAAAACAAAATTACTTCGAAAAGGAAACATTTCACGTCTAATTGCTATTCTTTGTTTGCTCATCTTACTTAGCCAATGAATCCAATTTTGTCATTAGAAAAACTTTATCAATTAAATTTATCATTGAAATCGATACAATACATATAGAAAACATACAAATTTACAAACATTTCCTTTTCTTTAATAATGTTGATTTACTGGAATTGATATGATAGGAAAGTGGCGAGGATTTTCCATCAGTTAAATAGATCGAACGTGATGTGACTACAAATAAGTATATCTAGTAAGAGAAACAAGAAAATAAAGTAATGAAATTGTATTAGAAATTCATCATCAATCTAACGTTGTTTTTTTTCTAACAAAGAAAATAGGAATATATTTGTCCTTGCTTTGATAACAATGACAAAGATTTATGGAAATCAATTCATTTGAATCAATGAATAGCGAGAAATATTGTTTTTTTTTCATTTGAATACATCTATTATCTGTCTACATGAACAAACAAATAAATACAAAGAACAATGACGAGAAAAAAGTATATATATATATATATATCTCTAACTAAATTTTGCTGTTTTGCCTCACGATAGAAAGATAGTCTTCTGTTTTAAACACACCGATGTATTCCCGCTTCCCATTATTTTCAAGATTACTCATTCAAAAAAATTCCCTTCAATAAATGCACATATACTTATCAAATGAAAATGGAAACGCAGACTTGTATTTATGAAAAAAATTAAAATGTTGACATGCCTATCAATTAGAGAGAAAAACAAACCCTGACATTGTTAAGTGCAAGATTGTATTTAGTTCTTTATTTTTTCTTCGAGAACATCTTTTTATTCGGCTTAACAGGCTCATCGACGAAGAAAAAAAAATCTTTTTAAATAGGCCTCCTTTCTTCTTCTCTTTTCATCGCATTCGACGTGTTTTTTTTTCATACCTAAAGTAACGATCATTGTCATGTTGTTTGCTCAAAAAATATTAACTTTTTTGTTCGGTTACTATCGAATGTATACAACCTGAAATATTTCTATGGCATCGATTCATGATAGAAAATAAAAATTAGGCTAAGTCAGATTTGTCGCACGATCTATCTTAAATAAATATTCTCCTACGAGAAAAAGAATGTTTTTTCATGATTTTCTTCTTTTCAGACTTATCGCTCCTATTCATTATAGTTTTCTGTTAATAATAATATTCAATAGTTTGCTGATTTTACAAAAAGAAACACTTATCAATGTAAATTTCCAATTGAAGCAAATAAAATTAAATTAGGATAAAAATACGCACGACCTATTTGCAATTATGAAAAGAAGAAAAAATAGCTATTTCTACTTGTCATAGAAATAATCATGCTGAACTTCACAAGACCTTGCTTGCGTACGTCGTATTTTTTCGAGGAGAAAAACAAAAGGAAAAGTACGCGTTTATATTTATTCCGTTTCTTAATCCTATATAAAAGCAATATTTTTCTAGTATTTCTATTTGATCAATTCAATTTCAGAAAACACGACAAGCGTACTTTATTTGATATTTCTAAAGTAACTTTTAAGTTATCAAAATAAATGAATTAGAATAGAATTTACAATAAAATCTCTCTTAATGAACACCTCTATAAAGTGAATATCCCACAGCTCTACACAATGAACGCTTTTTTCGGTCCCAACTAGATAAAAACCTTCTTATAATGAACTTATACTAGATAACATTCAGACGTGATGATAGAAAAAAAAGAAAAAAGAGACGGAAAAAGCAAAAAAGAAAGAGAAGACAAAAGTAATGGATGATTTTACTAAGGGACAATTTCACTGAACGGAAATTTATTATATATAAAGAACGAAAGTAATAGTGAAGTAGGTAAATTATATTGAATTGATCGATCGATTTACTCGAAGAACATTGGAAAAAAAGATTTCGACAAAAAAAAGCGCAAAAAGTAGGGTGACAATTTTTCGATATCTTATCGTCTGACATCTTAGTTTTTATATCTCTAAAATCAATTAATTAATCAGTTAAAGGCATTGAATAGAAAAAGTAATGACGATGAATATTTCTCGATGTATTAATTGAATACTTGTAAAGAAAAAAGATACTTCATTTTACTCTCTATACTAATTGGACTGGTTCTGAATGTTGAAATATTCTGTGCGTATCACCATCTTAATGTCCATGAGCTAAGTATATAATTATTTATGAACACCTCCTATAGTGAACATTTTTTTGCCAGTCTCGTTAGTGTTCACCATAGGAAGGTTTTACTGTATTTCAAAAAAAAACCGGATGCTTACCAATGAATAGAAATTATGTTAGAGGAAGTTATTTTTCAAGAATTTTCTCTATGATCACAACTATCCAAGAGTATAGAGCGAAGAAATAGTTTTTCTTCTTGATTGTTCAGTAAACGCTTGAAATATAAATCAAATTCTACTACGAGATAAAAAAAATTTGCTTATCAATTAGTTTTTTCTCGTCTACAACAACATAGACATGTAGTGAACATAATAGACCTGTTTTTTTATTGCTATAGATACGCACTTACATGTTCAAAGGATTCTTTTTCTAGAATAACGAGAAGTCATAGAACAAATAGGACCAAAATAACAAGCTACTAGATATTCTAACTTTGATGTCTTGCAGATAAGAAAAAAAGGACACTTATGCTGTGCTTCAAAAAGAAAAAAAAACAATCATTGTTGCCTTCTCAATTTCATTAGTTTGTCAGATAATTATGATTGATGACGATTCGAAATACTTGTCATAGATAAACATGATAGAGATTGATGAAATATAACCCATTTAACTGGGTACAATATCAAAAGTTTTTTCATCAAAACAATTTCACTAATATCTCATGCGTTCAGAAACATGTGCATTCTATCGTAAAAATGCCGTCAAAAGAATTAAAAAAAACTCAACTGTTAATTGATTGTTCATATGCAAAAACAAAACAACAAAATGTGACAACAATATACATAATATTTACCTTTTATATACTAATTGAATATTACAACGATATGATTCTGCATACGAAGAAAATAAACGAATTCTTACGTATTACTTATCGATTATTAACTTTGCAGGATTTATCAAACTGCACTATTGGTTCAAATCATAATTGCCGTAAATAAAAATCTAAAGAACACAAAGTATTGCGACGATGGAATGAGTTGAAAAGTTCGCACTAAATGTTTCATTAAAACTAAAAGCATGCAACTCTTCTCGTTGTCATATTCTCACATGAGTTCTTAGTGAATTAATGAAAAAAAAGTATCACCCTCAAGTTTAATCAATAAAAGTATCTAGAAAAGAACACGTACCTAAAAATAAAAATGTTCCATACATACAATAGGTATGATATCGCATTGACTCTATTTACATGAATAGAAGAAAAAATGTCATTTATTATGCGTACCTATGCAAATTGATTGATTTAATTAATAAGAGTGTTTACATGTAAATTAAAAGTAAAATGTTTTGTTCAATCTCGAAAAGTCATGCAAAAAGTCAAGAAACTAGAATTAACTATAGGAAATTGAAACTAAAAAAAACTCGACAGGATTTGCATTTCAAATACTTTTCTAAACTGGCTCTTCGTTAGAAGTGAAACGTATTCACGTCAGAGTTGAACCTTATTGAAAGTTACAGCGTACATTCGATGACGTCTTAGGATACCTGTTAAATAGATGAGCAACTTATAGTGTATCTCTTAATTATTAAACTTAAGTATAACTTAATTAATGTTAAAACCATCAATGTTCTCGCCTAATATAGAAATGAGTGCCTATGAATATTAACTCTAAATTCTTAAGGTTTGTACTGATTTTCCTCTGTGTAAATACGCAGTTTTTACTATTTGAGAAACATTACTTCTGCTAGTTGAATTTTTATAAGTTCAAAAGTAACCTGATTTTACTGTAGATTATGAAGTAAAAATCATGTTTTTCAACTAATGGAGAACATAAATTGACGCTTGAATCTTCTACATTTTGTCCGAAAGGAAAATGATCTATTCGCAATGGTAAATACTTTAATTTCCACGAAAATATCTTCAAGTCTCAAACTATTTATATCGACTGTATCTAATGTACTTCGTTTGAGCATATGAATCTATTATTCTATCACATAATCTGCGAATCTATAAAAAGAAACTCATCGTTGCGAATGTAATCAATTTATTACGACGTAAAATACTAGCTTCAAGTAAGACAGGAAATATAAATAGTAAATAAAAATCCTAGAAATCAGCATCTTCTCGAGTTTACAATTTCAAGCATAATGATCCGCTTAAATATGTTATTGTTGCGGAGACAAAAGAATATAAGCAATCTTTCGAAGGAAAACGCCTGAAAATTTTACATTACTTTTTCATTCATGAATGATTTAATTTGTAATAATTAAAATTTATCCTGTATGGTATGATAGCAATGATTAGACGTTTCAGAATTCTTTTTATTCTATTTTAACACGTTCTGCTTTTGACGACTCGCTTTTTTTCTATCAAGATTAGATTAAAAAAAGAAGCTCTTGTTTTTCTTTCTTTTTTTCTCTGTACTCGATCATTCTTGTCAAAAATTAATATATCTATAGAGATTCTATTAAAATTCTTTCCGACTGTTCTCGAAAAATAAGATTTTTTTAATACAACTAACGTAGACGGACATCAGTGTGTCGTTATATTTGTCATTCGACGTTTATCATATTCAAAATATTTAAGTGACAGGTGAGAAAAAAACACAAGAAATGTTCTATTATTAAACTCTCGAACAACTATAATAATTTCTCCCCCAACTCTATAAATGAGCAACTATTTTTATATATTTCTTTGTCGTTAGCTACATACATAATCATATATCAACATGACAAATAAATAAAACTTACAATCGGATAAAATTAGAATGTGCCGACAGCAAAAGAGCTGGATTTCCAATGCGAATTCACCAAATGTCAGTGGAAATTAGAAATTAGAATTAGAAATCATAATCTTGTCAATCTAGTATATATCATGTCAAAAGATATTATATTAATTAGATTTTCCTCTAATACATCGATATTAAAAATACATTATAATGCAAAGGCAATATCAAATGAAGACCAGGTACTTTTTACTTAAGATATATAAATGATAAAGTATCTATTAAAAAAATGACTGCTTAAGTAGATTTTTTTTGACATAGAAAAATTTCTCTCAACCATAAAAAGATCTACATAGTATGAATAATTGTTTTACTCACTATTTTTAATATTTTTTTCGATATCTCTCGAGAGGGAATTGTCACACATGTTATTGTTTCGAACAACTATTAAAATAAAATACTATTTTACCTTTCTTCTTCGTTGATATGATGAATAAATACTTATCTGTGATGTTTCTTCTTTCGTGACCAGAGACAAATTTTTTTGTCAAATTTTGAATGAAAACAGATGTATAATCAATGAATACGAACGATTTTAATTAAGTAAACATTCAATCGAATGACTAAAAGAAGAATTTCTTCCGACGTAATTTTATCTAGAAATAAATTTTAACAGAATGTAATAACGCAAGTGAATTTAGATTATCAGATAATTCCTGTAGTTCGTATCTTTCATAATAAATAATAACAAACATCAGGAACAGAAAAAGTCATGTACGTTCGTTTTTGAATTTATTGGTCGCATAATAAGCGCATGGAAATGTCATAAAAAAAATTTGAAATTATGATACGACCAACTATTCTAACTATAAAAAGAAATCAATTACTCTGTTTCTATAGAACTGTTTCGTAGTTGAAATGAAACGAGAAAAGAATTGCTATTCTTCTTCTCTCTTCTATTCATAAACGTTAGTCAATGATAATAAAAAAAATGAAAATATTCCGTCAAAATAACGTTTATAATCTACTATTGTGTTACCGGGAAGTGAACTAACATCGCAAATCTATTGTTAAAAAAAAACAAAAGATTATAAATCATTACTCTCATAGATCCTAATAAAAAAAACGATTGTATAGAAAAAACGGCTAGACAATAGCTTGCAACGTTCTCGAATATTTTTCTTCGAGCCAAATATCTCCTGGAAATCATCGAGGAAAATATATATTTAATCTCACGTCGGTTATAATGCTATAATATCGGATCTAATAAAATGTAAAGCAGAGAAAACTAATAGAAATGATAAAAACTACATTTCTACTTATTTTACAGACGTCTGTTTACCATTAAGATAGCGCAGGATTACCTAGAAAGAAAGAGCATAGCAACTACTTTCTGAAAGTGACGACATATGTTCTAGATTCTGATCTGATATAATTTATGATGAAGAAACACTTTTTTTTTAGATATAACAATTATTATTCAAGAAAACGGAATTGTATTATAGTCGTTTAGTAAATAGTTTCTTTTTATATTTTTTAATATATATTATATATGAATTTGACAGAAAATTAATTACTATGCCATACTTCAAGTAGACTCAACTGACACAAATGATTTTTTTCCGATTTACTCTAAGGTCGAACAATTTAATTCGTCGATAGGAATATCACGCTCAACTCAAAATTCAAGTTTCATAGATGTCAATATTTCAAAATATTAGATAATTATAACATATACAGCTAATGATTCGAATATATGAATTCCTTGTCAAATCTATGATTAATGATAGATTTTGTTTTTTGTTTATTTTTCTGTATATTTGTTCCTATTCTATATCCAAATGAGATCTATATACATACATCTGTAATGAGAATTTATCTAACCAACATGATTCCCTATTTGACAATAATGATAACAACATCAATAACAACAACAACCACCACCACCACATCAACAGCAACAAAAAAATAATCAAAAAATATGGATTGAAATAATTTAATATGACAGAAAAATAAATAATTTAAAACAATTTAGAAAAAAAAAACAGCAACTCTCAAAACAAACATTAATCAACTATTGCGAAGGCGTCTCGTAAAAATTGTTTGAAATGAAGAACAAATGTTAATAATGCAAATAAGACAATTGATAATCCAATGATAGTCAATTGAGCTGGTAGAGCAGCTCGTAATCGTTTTGTTAAACGATAGAAACGAAAAGCCAATTTGATCATATATTGAAATAATTTCCATACAGTTAAAACATGTGCAATACAGAAAAGAAGACGGACGACGATTGTATAACGACCAAAATCAAAATGATAACGTTCAGATAACCACCAGCAATATGAAAGCCATAGACCACTGAATATAAATGCTAGACGAAATTGATTTCGAGCAAGAAATTCATTTTCTTCATCTTTGGAAAAACGTTCAATAGGTGTTAATGTTGGATGTGTTATTTCAATGGGAATTTTATCTGATGAATCATATATATGAATTGGATCCATCACATCTAGAATTAAAAAGAACAAGAATGAGCACATTTATAGCAACCAAAGCGAAACACAAGACAATAACACGTGATTTTTCGTGACTACACCAATCGTTATATTATTTCCAAAAAAAAATTAGATTAAGATTTAATCTTCTTTCTCTTGTTCATTAATTGCTTCCTGGATTGTTTCATGTTCTTGTTGTTTAATTAATTTTTTCAATACATCAACACGATTTAAGATCTTGTGACATTTTACTCGTAGATATTCTTTCGATTGTTCATTGGCACATGTTCGATTCATGAATTCATCCATTAAATAATCAACACCATCACGATAATGACGTATAGCAGCATAATAATCTCGATTGTGATCGAAAATTTTCGCTTGTTCAAGTAAAGTTAAACCTTGTTTTAATTTATCGAAATCATCTGGATTTGAACAAACATTAAGGCAAACATTTTCATTGATAGGTGTCATTGCTGAATAGGCTAAAGATAAATCGAATAATTAGAGATATGAATCGTAGTTCATTTCTTCAACACACCTCCATTGTTACTATCCATTTTTTTCTTTCTTCTTGTAGTTTATGTTTTATAGGTTTTTTCTTTATTTGTTAATAATAGGTTAGGGCTATAGTTCCGATTTGACTAGAAAAAAAAACAGCACAAGAAAGAATAAATGAACGAACGAACACAATCTACAATCGTTAATACAACAAGAATGTTCGCTCGCTCGTTTTCTTGTCAAAGTTAGATGGAAAAGAAGAAAATGCGAGCACGATGGAAGGAGAGGACAGAAATACAAAAAAAAAACGAAGAAGAAAAAAAAAGAAGAAGAGGAGAAGAAGGAAAAAACTGGAACAAACATTTTTGTTGAGTTCATTATTAGCGGTCGAGTGCCAAAGAAAAATCCGAGAAGCACGTTCATCACTAAAGAAAATGAGAATATATGCAACAAGTTGTATGATAGTTCTAACATGCTGCTTTTCGGATCCTTCACTCTCTTCTTCTTCTTCTTCTTCTTTTTTCTCTTCCTCTCATGAACTGCCTGCCTGTCTATCTTGTCTGTCAAGTTTTTTCAACGTCCCGTTTCCTGCGTTGTCGTTTTATTGCTCAAGAAAAAAAAACCATTCTCTTTAAGTAATAACCACAGCTTTGATCAGCGAGATACAAATAAAAAACGACGAAGATAAAGATGGAGAGAGAGAAAGAACGACCACAAATATCCCAAATCACAAAAGAGGCAAAGGCTTTTTCGTATTGTTTAATCAAATATCGGCTTTATATGCACGCATGTGACTATTGTTGATTATATTAGTCTGTGATAGAATCAAACTGATGAATATATTCACATGATATTTGTTTTTTTTCTACTAAATGTAGGACAAAGGTTATAATAATGATATAATTGAATTCTGAAATTTTTCTTTATACAGTTATTGTTGAAAACCGGAAATAAATGATTTTTTATGATCAATTACTTGTGCAATTAAATAATAATGAATATTTTCAAGGTCATCATATAACTATTTAGTGAATTTAATTTACATGCAAAAAAAAGTTTCTACGCTATACTTTCAACGTATGATTAACAAAGTTTTGCCAGTAGGAAAATTTTTGTTTAGATTTTCAGCGCGCTTTTTCTTCTTCTTCTTCTTACTACCTATCCAATACAAAATGGTTCTAATCAATTATAAAACTCGAAACTACATTCTATATGTCCTAAGCTGTGCTGTCATACTTACAGCTTCGATTACTTTAATTTTAAGTCTCTATCGTTTGCAGCGTGATACAAGTTTATTAGATCGAGAACGAAAACGTGACTATGTATCAAATAAAATCAATAAATCATTTCCTATTCTCGCTATTATCATTAGTATTATTATATGTCTATCAGCATTATTAAGTTTTATTGCTATGCTCATCAATGGTCGAACAGAAATATTGATTCTTTCTATTGTTTCGAATATTATTCTAGGCATTGGTTCAATTATTCTCAGTGTTATTAAACTTGGTTTTGTTCAAAATATAGTCGAGAATTTTCCGGTTGATATTGAACGTTTACTTGTTGATTTCATTATTAACAATAGTAAGTGTCAAATATGCAAATAAAAACAAACAAACAAACAAACAAACAAACAAATGATTCAATTAACATTCTAGAAACATCATCACGTGATGAACTGCTTAAAATCGAGAATAGTAATGATTGTTGTACAACACAACATCCACTATGGATCCAAGAGTATTCTCAAGCAGCTGAATGTAATCGAGAAGAAAAATATCGAATGATCTATGCTGATCAAGATGAACAACGTGGTTGTGTGAAAATAATTACACGAACAGCATTATCATTTATGCCTGTACTTATTGCTGAACTCGTATGTGGATGTTTATGTTTATTACTTGGTTTATGGTCGATTTATATTATCTATCATATTACTTATCATTATAATAAGATGAAAACGAATGAACCTGTCGGAATTTATTCAGATCATCAATCGAATAAAATCGTACCCGAGGTGACAATGAAAGGTAATCAAGAGAATAAAATTGTAAACAGTCCAAACACTCCTCGTCTCTCTCATCAATTAAACCACTATAACAAAATTGATCGATCTTCTTATGCGAACAATCTTCCTTTACAAAATATCAAAGTAATATCATAACAGAATACAGTTTTTTTTATCAATATTTTGTTTCGGATTATTATTCTGTAATCGAATCTCGACTAAAACAAAAATAAATCCCATACTAATTAATTCAAAAGAAGTGTAGAACTGTCTATATTGGATATAAATAATTCAAATTTTTCGAAGATTAATCCTCGTTTGTTTATTTATTATTACTACAAAAATAAACTAGCATAAATTTCAATAGAAAGAAAACGATAATCGACATGCACTTGTAACTAGATAATTCATGTTAATATTACAGCAGAAGTGATTATGTCTTTATTTTTATGCTAAAAGAAAAAAAAGAAGAATATAGTCTATGTGTTGTTACGCAAATGACTTCGAAAAAACTCGTAATTATTATCGAATTATTTCTTCTTAAATGCTTTTAATATGAAATTTGTTAATCAACTTGAAATGTGCTTTCAGCATGCACAAGAGAAACAAGTTTATCCATGATGACTTGTAGATTTCACTGATGTCTTCAGATATTGCTGAAAAAAGACACGATGATCAAAAACTATGCTGACAATACTACTCCTCTCATCATTGAATCGAATAATAAGCATGCAAAAAAAAATGTCATCAAGTTTCTACTCAAATCCATTCGAGATATAGGAATACATTGTAATTATATCTTTAGTTTTCATTAACATTGTCATGTTAATATTTTATAGTCAAATAAAAATTTAAAAAAACAACCGTAAAGATTAGCATCCGATATGCTGTCATATTAATACTCATCATGAAATGTTAATACTAGTCTATAGGAAATTATATTGTTCCAGGATTAATATCTAATACTGCATTTTTCTTTTCAATAATATAACCACGAGGTCCCAATAAAAATCTTTATTAAATTTCATTTAACAAGCTCAAAATGAATCGATCAAAATAAATAATTTAAATGAAGAAGAGTTTTGTTTTGATGTTATTTAAAAATACAATTTAGACTTGTTGCATGAATGAGCATTTCGAATAATTTTATTAGTTTATTTATACGAGATGTCTACGTGATTCTTTCATTACAGAAGAAAATCTTAGTAATTTTCATTGGACTATTTCGAAAAGTACTGCTGTCAATTAGAGTACAAAGCCTGTTCGAATAACAGTCATGTGTCTCTTATAAACATATTTTCTATTTGTTTACATTAGACAAAAATAACATGTTGACATACAAATATCTGAGATTATAAACTCAGAAATAATACAGATTTATTTAGCAATGTCTCATCAATTTCTCTATCGATTGTTTAACAACAAATTAGCAAATCGTTTGGCTTTTGTTTATGATCATTAACTAAAAAAATTTTTTGTTTGTGTTTCTATCTAGAATGCGAAAGAATCCGTTGCATGTTATTCCATCATGTGTCAAATTCTTGTCTTAGTTATGATGAATCCCAAATAGAAATGTCATCGTTTTTATTCTAATGTCAATTTTAATATCTAACATGCAAAATCAAATGAAGACAGAACAACGTTGAATTCATTTGAAGATGACTTGTTATTATTAACGAGAATGACGAAATCTTTCTATACACAAAAGAAACATTTTCAATATGTTGATATTGACAGGCATGCAGTGATTGATTAATATTTATTCCTTTATACGTATTTAAGAGATTTATTTTTCTCTCTCCCTCTCTCTCTCTCTTTCGATGTTCATGTGGCATTCAAACTGACTACATTATTTTGTCATTTATTTGATTTCATAGAATGTAAATTTACTAATGATGTGGTCTGCCAATGATTGATTATAATGTGGATGGAGAATCGCTTGAGTATCAATTATTAATGCCTTGGATTGGAAAAAATGTCTACGAAAAGGAAAAGCCGTGGTGACCGAAGTTTTCTTTTCTTTTCTTTTTTTTTCTTAGCATATAAAGAAGGCAATCAATGCGATCATTGATAAGTTAATTTCCATCAATCTACAGTTTTAGGGCTATTCTCGTAAGCGAAAAGAAAAAGAAAGGAAAAAAGAGAAAAAAAAACGAGAATATATCCAATTGATTATATCTAGAAGAAAAAAAAGTTTCTTATTCTGTCGAGTTCTTATTTCACATCGCTTATCATTTGATTTCATTAGAAAACAAAATTCTATCTGATTTTCATAAGCATAGTAAACATAGCCTGTCTCCGATCAGTCGATCTCGAAGATTTCATACTTCTTTCTAACGACCTAAGAGCCTTTCTCATACTTCCTGCATTCTAATAATATTAAAGATGTGCCTCTTATCTTTTTTTCTCTTCTTCAGTATGTATATTAGAGTTGTACTATTTGTCGTCACTGAACGTTCGCTACGGTTTATTAATACGAATCTCCAGCAGCTAGACGAACAAGAAGAAAGATAAAATCGAGAACCAAAATGTGAACTTGTTTATTAATGATTAACAAGCAAAACAAAGAAAGCAGAACATGCACAATTCTCTTACAATCATCAGAAGTTAGCGACGAGAAAAAGTAATTAGAAAAAAAACTAGGAGGAAATCAAAATGAAACATTAAATTTAATAAAAATAATTGCGTCAGAAAAAAGAAAGATTAAGTAAAATAGTGTTTTATTTAGCATAAATCGATAATCACAACAGATCTTTGTTTTTATTTAATTAATGTTGTTTTTCTACGTTTCTACTCGATAGACTTTTTTTATTTTTGTTTTTCGTTCTTATTCTATTCAAGCGATGAAATGTACATAAACCTTCTAATCTCTATTTTTTCCGGGGCTTGTTTTCCAGATTTTTCTTGTTTCTCCGCATATACACTTATTTACAATATGATTTCTTCTTTTTACGTTGAAAGAAGATATCCGATGCGTATGTGAGAACATGGTGTGAGCCATAATTCGCAAGTAATTCAATTTGACACGAAAAATAAAATCGAATGAAGCTTATTTAAAGAAATTAGCTAGGTATATGGTTGTTTTTGGTTACATGTAGTTTTTAAAATTAGAATCGAGCGTTTGAGTGTTAGTAGAATTTAATTTTTTATGAGTTTTTAATAAAACTAAGTGCATGAATAAAAAAAACGCAGGACTATTATTCGCGGTAACCGATTGTTGTGACCAGATATTAGCTACCATAGATCATACAAGCGTAGCATTGACGTATATACATTCGTACATTAGAATAAAAGACTACTTTGGAGAGTTGTTCTTGTATGTTGCGCGCACCATATGGGTAATTTTTTTCTTTTTTGTCTACAGATTATTTGATGTGTTTATAACATGAAGAAAAAACATTAGAACAAAATTTTTTGTCAACTCATCAAAGGCATTTGCATTCTCTTTGAGCTTTTCCTTTGATCTTTGCAACAGCTAAATATACGTTTGAATGTGTGTGTGTGTATATTGTAACCCTCTGTCGGCGTAAGTTTAGAAAATTTATTAATTAGAATATAGAGAATTCATCTGTTTGATGTTGTCTTTGAATATCACATTATTTCCGTTGGCAAGAAACGGAAAATAAGAATAGAGTACGAGACCTATATCCACCTTATTGCACATGTATGTCATGAAAGTCTATATCAAATGTCAGCTAAACGTTTGCCAATATGTGTATCTGTGTACGTGTTTTCGCTGGAGAATTTTCAATTCGAGTGTTCGTTAACTATCTTTTTTGGTGATATACGTATCGTTGTGCTAATAAATAATGAACTATTCGACACATTATATATAGAAATATGGATTCTTTAAAATTATTTCTTTCATTGACATAATTAGTTGACAAATTGTTTCGAGTTTTGTGCGCAAATGCCGAGGCTTGTTTTATTTTTATTTTGTAATAATATGTAATTATGCATTTGATGTTGGCTAGTTATAGGGGATGAAAATTGATTGAAAATATAATTGAAAAATTAGTTGGTCTCGGAAATAGAAGAAAAGTAAGAAAAGAGAAAGCGAGGGGAAAGGTTTTACAATACCTACAATTTTCTCTTTTTCCGTTTTACAATAGCATCTTTTTCTGACACTTTATTCGTCAACAATTACATTAACACTTTTTTCTTAGTTTTTTTTTCTTCTTTCGGAGATTTACTCGGTTTCTAATCGTATATTATTCACGACTTTGTCATGATATCCGAGAGACATAACGGAAATCCCAAAATAACAAAGATCAGTTAGTAGACTTGTTTTCTTTTATAAATAGTTATTATATTGTCAATGAAAACGTTTGCATGCTTGCTTGCTGGCATTGCTCGTTTTGCTTTCTTTCTATTTTGACACTTCTATGTTTTGAAAAGAAAAATCCTCTCTTTTTTTCGTTTTAGCACCTGTTGCCCTAGTGAATGGTGCTTTTTACAATTTATTCCTTTGAGAATCGGCAAGCTTAGGACGTATTTTCTTTTCTTCTTCTTCGTCGTCGTCTTCGTCTTCTCTTTCTTCTTTCTTTTTTTCATATATGCATCTATATATATGACTGGTAGTTAGCTGTCAAATAGAGTTAGATTAAAGAATCAAGTAATAATTGCCTTAGCTGCTTGAAATCATTTACTAAATAAACATGAATTACTTTCTTTTGGGAAGGAAAATAAAATTATGAATCTATCATTTTTTTTGCCTTTTCTCATTCTAGAAAATTATATACAATGATTTCTCAATAAAAACTTTAGCAGAATAAACTATGAATCGAATTCGATATTAGATTTATTATTTTCGTATATATATATATTATATTCATTCACATTGATTTATGAATGAAAGAAAAAAGTGACGAAGAAAAACGACTGTTCGATAAATGAGTATGAATGAAACGATACAACTATCATATAATTATTCCAATCTATCGACAATTTATGCCGATAGATTAATATTTAAACTAGCACTTGGTTGTTTGTTATCTTGTTTATCTATATTTACTGTTTGTGGCAATATTCTAGTGCTTTATGCTATACAAACTGAGAAAAATCTACGAACCGTATCGAATTTATTTATTCTTAGTTTAGCTGTTGCTGATCTATCTGTTGGGCTTTTTGTTATGCCTTTAAGCGCTACCATGGTCATATCAGGACGATGGCTATTCTCAGCTGCTATCTGTAAAATGTGGTTATCCATTGATTATGTTGCCAGGTACGACAAAAACAAAGAAATCAAAATTAAAACTCTTGATTTTTTAGTACTGCTAGCATATTTAATCTTGTTCTTCTCAGTCTTGATCGTTATTGGGCAGTCGTTTTTCCTTTACGTTATTTGAGAAAGCGCACACGTAAACGGGCAACAATATTTATTCTTATTGTTTGGTTTATATCGATATTATGGGCACCAGCTGTAATTTTCTGGTCGTATATTGCACCGCAACATAGTGACATTATTAAAGATCATGAATGTGATACGGCATTTCGTTTAAATAAAACATTTAAAACTCTAACAGCTCTAGTTAATTTCTATTTACCATTATTAACAATGATCGTCATATCATGTCGTATAATGGTTGCCATACGTCTACGTTCAACCATGGAACTTGGCCGACGTTTATCATCAACAACACAAAAACAAATGAAACAAGATCGAACATTAACAATGACGTCTGTACGTAATGATAATCAGACAAATTATACAATTGAAGATTCACAATCATTAGTTACATGTCATGCTTATCCATGTGGAGACGAGTCTGCCGATGAGAATCCATCGGTAATCGAACCAGGTCAATGCTTTTGTTCGACATGTCAAACTTGTAATGGAGTTGAGAATAATAATCTTTGGGAATTACAAAGTCCATATAAATCATCATCATCACCACCACCATCGTCGTCGTCTTTCTCATTCGCACAAATGAAACCAATTTCGATTCTATTTTCATCGACCAAAAAGTCCAAAGAACATGACAAATCATCAGTTAATACGATAGATACTCCAGCAAAACCTTCGATCATAATTAATTCAGCACTGAAAACAAATAAATTACTTAGATCAAAAAAATCATCGCTTAGTTCAAGTTTTTCGGATGAATTCATGGAAAAAGACATCAAACATTCAAATCCAAAACGGAAACTTTTCTCGTATGTTTATAAAAGACAAAAAAAATCGAATCGAATTCTTTTCCTATCTTTCTCTTGATATATTTAGGAAAAAAACCGCTCTCTCAGATATATCTTCACGAGAAAATTCTCGTCTAAAGATTCCATTGAGTACACATTCATCATTGGATACGAAAACAAATACTGTAAATAATCAATCAACTCAATTACCTCCACAAAAACAAGCTAAAATGAATTTCGGAACATTTTTTAATACATTGATAAATCCAAGTAATTCAAATTCATTACAAAAAGAACTGAAAGCTGCTCGTCAATTGGGCATACTCGTCGGTGTATTTACAGCATCATGGTTACCTTATTTTATACTTTTTCTTGTTGTTGCTTGGTGTAATGATTGCGTATCCGAGACTGTTTTTACCGCATCGATTTGGCTTGGTTATCTTAATTCAACATTGAATCCATTGATTTATCCTCTATGTAATGTACATTTTCGTCGTGCTTTTCAAAAGATTTGCTATTGTAAACATGCCAAAACTAAACTACCGAATCTCAATGCATTACGTGAATTACAAACATTACGCACAGTAGGACGGCGACGATAAAATAAAAGAATATATTCATCTGTTTTTTCTCTTTTTTTTTTGTTATATTAAACTTTTTTTTATATACAGGACATAACAAATCGAATTGATGTTCGATGATTTACCTAAAAATATGGTGCTTTCTTTTCTTATCAAGTATACTTGATGCAAGGTACTTTGCATCTTTCATTTTAGTCTGAAAATTTTAAGTAGAAAATAATATATCACGATTGATGTAAGACGAACGTTCTCTGTTGGAATAACTGTTGATTTCAGTTATGTATTTATTGCACTCGCCTTTCTACTCGGAAGAAAAACAACAATTTTCTGCTTCATTGATGGATTGCATGATGATTATTAGGAAATCAAAAATGTAATTTACAGAATGATTGACGATTTTTGTTATGACGGTAATCGAGAGAAATTGCACAGAATTATTATTTATATAGAAGTTTTATTTCCTTTTTATCTGCACTGTGTATGCGTAATTACATATTTTACCCAAAAAACAAAACCGGTCCTATGATCGAGACAAATAGCTCAACTGAGAACGATGGAAAATGGATACCCAAGGTTTTGATTCCTAAGGTCGCATCGAATTCGATTAAAACTTACAGAAATAATATCGTATATGAAATTGTTTTTTTTTCATCATTTCCTGTTCCTTTGTTAGAACTAATCTAGTCTCTTTAATCACACTAGTGATCTTTTGTTCCTGTCTCATAATGGTCGACATATTTTACTGAAAATAATTTAATTATTTCAGACAACGCATGGGTAAACATAAAACGAACTCAAAAGATTCTTTTGTTCGCACATTGAATGACACAATGAATATGCATAGCTCCTAAGAGAATGAGAATGATCTGGAATTCATTTTCATATCTTGAATATGTTATATTTACTGTTTTTCTATTTTCAAATATTTCAATGACGATCTCTAATATAGACTTCGATTTGTATTCATCTATTAATCTAGTTTGATAAGACGGTACGTTGACGTTATTTATTAAAAAGAAAACAAAGCTAATGAAAATATTTGTCAGACGAATATGATACTTATAATAACCATAAACAAAAGAAAAAAACATTTATATAAAGAAAGGCCTCAATCTGAATGTCATTTGCTTGTCAGTTTCTATTCGTATTGTTTTCAAGTCACTGTGTTCTAATTTATCTATCGAAAGTCAAAAGCAAGAAACATCTTGTCGTACATTACATTAAAAGCATTCAAAAGACAACTTGATTAAGTATAAAGTTAGTTCATAATCTTCTTGTCAAGAATGACACATATAATCAAATCATGAATAGATTACTAATATTTTCATGCTATCCTTGTTTTATTCCTATATTCAATAGATCACGTGATAATAATATTTGCACTCAAAGCATTAAATCAAATGTTTGAAACATACGCCCATGTATATACATAGACAACTAAGATCATTTTCATTGTCATTGACGGACTATTGTTCTAATTATTTCGTTTGCATACCATTTTGGACTATTTGAATTTACTTTTACTGAAAATTTACTTTGGTTGTTCGTATTTATCTTTCGTATCCGTCGACCGTTTTGTTCATCAGATTGTACTTCGATGAAATGTTAGAAAAAGAAAGAAAGAAAGAAAGAGAGAGAGAGAGAGAGATAAATTCGTATTCATATAAAAGCCCTTCGTTTCGTTGATTTGTTTACAATCTTCGTTCGAAGTAACTTCAATCTCAGTCTAACTTATCGTTATCATGTCACATTTACATTCACAAAGTTCCCAAGATCATCATCATTTACCAGTTGGTCGTTTTCCACGACAACTCTTCGATTTTGACAACTTTTTTGGTTAGTCAACTCTTTTTTTCTTGAATTCGAAAAAAAACAACAACAACAAGTCATGAATTATAGGACGATCACTTGATTTATTCGATCCATTCGATGAAGTTGATTTAGCTTCACATCGTATGCAAAGTGCTCTTCAGTATGTTGAACTTATCTACATTGAAATTGATTTCATTCGAAATTTGATGTGATTATCTTTAGATGGTTACAAGATCCACCACGTCTTCAACAAGAACTTTGTCCAGTTACTGGTCACAAAAAACGACCACATACAGACAAATTCCGTGTAACATTAGATGTTCATGGTTATAAACCAGAAGATTTAAGTGTTAAAGTTGTTGGCCGTAAATTATTCATTGAAGGCAAACAAGAATTTCGTGATGGTATGATTTGTTTGTTTGTCGTATGATTGACATTGAGACGAAAACTTTTCTTTCTAGGCGAAGATTTCTCTGTACGAGAAATGCGTAAAACCTATGATATTCCCGAAAATGCTAGTTTCGAACATATGACTTCATTTCTTACATCAAAAGGCACACTGGTCGTTGAATTTCCATTAGTTACTGAAACTAAACAACGAGGTATGTCGATATGAAATATCTTTGGAATTCAAGAAGAAGCATTTCGTGTATTATAATTAGATGATCATCAACATCAATTACAACATGTTGGCGATAGTATCAAAGAATTTAATTTCGAAGATTTCTTCAAAAGTGCATTCGAACCGAAAATCTCAGCCGATGTTGAAAAAGGTGGAAAGAAAATCGATTTATCATTGGATATGACTGGTTTCAAACCTGAACAAATTCAAATTCATCTCAAAGATCATGATTTAATCGTTCAAGTAAATAAATCTTCATCGAACTCGAATGTTTCCTTAACCATTTTCATCTAGGCTGAATCATCTGCAGCAGATAAACATCATACAGCTCGTTCATACATCTACAAAGCTGTTACATTACCACCCGTAACTATTTTACAACAGCAAAACAATTCGAATTGAATACTTTTTTTTAGAACATTGATGTCGATCATATGCGATCATTTCTTCATGATGGCAAACGACTTGTTATTACTGCTCCGTATCATGAAAATGCAGCTGCTATTGCCAATGCAAAACACGCCGGTCTTACGCATGGTGATCAAAGTACGAATTCATTGAAAAATGGAAATACGACTATTGATGATCTTCGTCATATTCAAGGTACATCATCGCCAACAAGCTCAACTTGTTCAATTGCTGGTTCAGTCAATTCCACACTTAACAATGCGCATTAAAAAACAAAAAACATGTTCAACTTTTTTCTTCGTTCAAAAACTTCTGTAGATTTTTATTAGTTCCTAATAGATTTCAAATAAAATTTAAACAAAAAAAAACTAATCAACTAGAAATCTACGCATTTCCCTTTTCGTTCCCAATCTCCATATCGTGTTGGTTCAGGTCCACTTGGCCCATTGATTTCTCCAGTATGTGGATTTACATTATTTGGCCATGGTTTTAACGGCTGTTTTTCAGCATCAGGATGCGCATCATCATCTAACTTTCCAGTAGGTGTTCGACCTTTCGTTGAGGTTTTTTTCGTATTTGTAGTGCAACTTGATGTTGCTGTCGAATGTAAACGCAATGTATTCCCAACGATCATTGATCGTTGAATTAAATTTGAATACAATCGAACGAACATATCTGCAACAAGTTTATTAAATAAGACAAGTTCGTCTTTCTGTCTTTACTTTCAATAATCAATAGAACAAAATTTTGAGTTATACAAAAAAAAACAAAAATATATTTGGATTGAATCTAACGATCATGACGACGTTTAGAACGATCACGTGGTGGCGATGAGGACCGACTTCGATGTCGTTTACTGGATTTTGAATCTTCCCGATGAGAATGTTTGCTTTTATGTTTATGTTTTTTATGTGATTTTTGTCTTTCATCTTCGGATTCCGATGATGGTGATTGATCAGTTTTCTCTCTGCAAAAGAACAAAAAATAAACATAATATCTAAATTAACAACAAACTTTTTCGATTTCAATGCATGTTTTATCGTTTTCAATCCGTGTTTATCGATAAGATCGAGAAGAAATTCATCGAGTTCTTTTTCCGTTGACATATTCTGCTGAAGTAAACGTTTACTTTCATCGTTATCATAAGCTTCGTCCATAAGATCTTCTTCATCATCATTTTCCGACCAATTATTTTTCTCTTCATCAGACGCAGCTGTTTTCATTTGTCTTTGTCTTCGTCGATCTTCTCGTCGATGTTTATCATTCTTCGATTTTCGTGAATCATGATGAACAGCTGGCGTCATCGGTTCGTTTTTCACCGATGTCGATTGAGGTTCACGTTTAATCACTGGTCTCGATTGAGTTGTACTAGTTGGCGGTATGATTTGCAATCCTAATGCAGCCATAAGAGCTTCTTCTTCGATTTTCTTCGCCGAACGAAATTCTGCTGTTTTAACAACATGTTCATTGCCACGATTCTTTTCATACCTAAACAAGAAAAAAATCTTGGGCTTTTTTTTGCAAGATCATCGTCTTACCATGACAGATCATCGCCGATTCTCGATGCCATTATCTCTGAATAGATTTCTTACAAGAAAACAAACATCTAAAACGTACATGTACACAAAACAGTTGTTTTTTTGTTGAAATTTTATACATATGATTAAAAAAAAACAAACAGAAAAAGAAGATTTCGCGAAACAAAGAAGACTCGAGATATTTTTTCATTTCTTTTTGGTATCAATAAGACGAACAAGCACATGACGCAGCATGCTCAGCCGAATAAACAAATGCCTCCGTGGCTAACGCCGGATGTTGTTCGACTAATACTCGCCAATCATCACTTTCGGTTACTTCAAGAATATTTCTCATGATAAAATTTAAAACACGTTTTTTTAATTCATGTGCATTGTGCAAATCGGCGACTATGTAGAGCATTGTACAATTAGATACAGATAATGAATTCATCATAATGAATTCCGCACGTTGTTTAAGCAATTCTAGCTCGTATTTATCAGCAGCTTTGAAGATTTCTACCGCATTGTGTTCGTCGATTTCTTCGATGTTCGATGTGTAGATATATTCGAGTAGAGAACGAACGGTTTCAGGCTGAAGATCGGTGATTTCAATCGTCGAATTTTGATCTTCGAGCATCGAATGAGAGAACATTGCAGCAAAAACAGGACTACGAACCTTTTCACAAAACAAAAATTCAAGATTTCAAAAACACGATTTTCATTCGTCTTACACTTAGAATACTTCGATGAGCATAGAATGTTGTCGTATTCGACATCGTCGATGGAATAGCTAAAGCTGTTGAATTAGTTTCATCGGATGATTCTACAGCACCATTATTACTTCCACCTGAGTTTGTACTATATCGTTTACGTTTTGTTCGATTGTTCGCATTTGAATGAGATTTTTTCGATGGTGTCGATGACGATGGGACATCCTGAGATTTATTCTCGTATGTTAAATGATGAAATTGTTGTGGACGAACAACTATAGTTACATCGTGACAATTATCTTTCGTCGAAGTTAATAATGAACCAAAATGAGATGACAGTGAGACTAGACTTTCGTAGGTATTCTTTTTCTCTTCGTGAATAATCGATGACGATGATTCGCCAACGATGATAACACGCGTGAAAATCTTCAAACTTTGATCGGAATTTAATAATTCGGCTTTGCGTTGCGTTGTTAAGACCATACGCATGAGATATTCGGAATAACCCCAATCGCCACCTGTCGGAAAGATGTGATAGGGAGTTTTGCGAACGATATGAAATTCACCACGACTATTTATGAGAGAGAATTCAGCTTTGGCTTGAAGATCAGTACGACCGCGAACGTATTTGACAAATAAACTGATGTAATCAACAGATTTTTCATTAACACCTTTCGGATAGAGTTTTAAACACCAACTAAAAGCAGACAGATATCGAATTTTGCTTTTTCTGTCTTTGAAGACAAAGAATTTAACCTTGTATCAGTGTGTGGGCCGAAATTGGGTGAGAAATACGAACTGAAAAGAACACGAGGTGATTGAGGATCATCTAAATAGACGAATTCAATTGAAGATCAATCAATGAAATAAGTGAACCAACCGAGATATGATTGAAAATGATCAATTGTCCATAGATGTGTAAATGAAACAACTTTTCTATCAGTAACACATATTGAATGAGGTGGATTAGATGATAATGGTCGATTGCCACGAAAATTTGAACGTTCCGTTGTATTGCTTGACATTGATCGAGAACGAAAGTGTTAATAAATGACTGACAAATAACAAATAACAATAACCTATCAAAACTCGTTGTCTATTGGTTCGTTCGAGTCAACCAATCGGCAATTTCTCGTGATAGATTGTGCTTTGTCGACGATTTCATCAGTTGATCTAAACATTGTTGACACGACCTGTTTGTCTAGACTTGAATCGATGAACAAACAAGTCAAGTTTATTCAAATGGTTTACTTTTTCTAGAATGTAAATGTAAAGACTTCTTCTTGTCTCTTGTTGCAAAATCAAAATGAATGCAATTCATATTATTATGGCAACATCAACATCCGCCAATCCACATACGGCACCCAATGTTCGAATTGAAAGTTTAGCACGAAAACGAAAAATATCTGCTGTAACTTTTCTCAGTTAGTTTTCGTTTGGTTTGAGAACATGATTGATTTTTTTTGTTTGTTTTTTTGAAATAGTTTTCGGCGTTCTTTTGATTGTTGCTGGTTCTCTGCTTGCATCGTTTGAAAAACAAAGATTCTCTGTTTCATTTATTATTTTTGGGTATTTCAAAACTTCGTTTTTTTCTTCTTTATTTCATCAACAAAAATACTTGTTTTCTTTTCCAGCGGTATTGGCATTATATTTGCTTTTATGTATTGGATCTCAGCTGAAAAGATCTTAATCGCATTGAGAAAACTCAATGCTGAACGAATGAGAGTAGGTGAAAATTTATTCACAGAAAAATAAAACATGAAAATATCTTTTCAGCAAGCTCGTTTGAATGCTCAAAATACAGGCACAATTAATTCTACGAGTATGAACAATGGGTATGTATGCATGTTTCTTTTTTTTTTCTTTTCATCAGAATTTCATATTCATTTTTTCTCTTATTCTTCTCAAGGGATCTCGGTTGTTATTCGAACGCATTTCATATTGGTTTACCAAGTTATGAACAAAGTGCTTTTTATTCTCTCGGTTAGATTTTTGTCTGGCTTTTCAATTGATTAATTGATGAATATATTTCTAGATATTCCGCCGTCCTATGAAGAAGCAATTAAAATTAAACCAGTAAACAATCCTAGTCAATCGTCTATGTCTGCGCCAATTCACTCGATATCACTTGCAGTCGATCAAGCACAAGCTGTTGCTACGATGACAACTAATAATAATAATACTACTACTACCACTACATTTGGAGAGTTAAGTTCGAATAGAAAACTGAATACATCTAATAATCAATCTCAAGTATCGTAAATAAAGCTGCATTAAATCACATCTATTCAATGTACATGCGCGTATTTATACAGTAGATTTCTTTGTTTTTCTTTTCTACTATCTCACTGTGTCTAAATGACTAGAGTATGTTTTCTTCTTGTTCATTTTATTATGCACACCGCTCAATATTTTTATTCGTCAATTTCTTTTGCAATAATTCAATTGTTTTCTTCTTCTTCTTTGTGATCTCTATTTTGTATTGTCTCTCGTTTTGTAGAAGTATTTATTAGATACTATTTGTAATGAATTTATTTGAAATAAATATTACGTAAGCAGATTAAGGACATTTTGACAATTATATTTGAGTACCAACCTCTTTTGTTGCATTAGCATGTAAACAATGCTGATAGAAGAAAATATTTTGTCAACAAACAGATCACATAGAGGATCGTATTCTGATAATTGCTATTTTGCCTTAAATAGAACAAAAGAAATATGCCAATCAATTGACGTCTGTAAATATATGCTAACGTTGAATAACATACGCGAGTATAAATAGAAACTAGACAAAGTAGTGTTAAATAATACTTGATATAAGTTGAAAAGTGTTAGTTTTTATTATTAAAACATGTGACATGTATGTTTAAATGATAAATTTAAAGAATGTTTATTTTTTTTCGTCAAGAGAAAAAGACAAAGAACAAAAAAAAGTGTTAGAAACGAGCAATAATAATATGTATACAAGTATATATATAAATATATTCATCACGAGATTCTTGTCGTTTTTCTTATCAATGTTGTTGAACAAATTTATTGACATCATATTCATCACTGTAACAATCAATATCATTATCAATTCGTTCTGAGAACGAATCGAGCATTGATTTCAAAGTTTGTTTCTTATTTGGATTCGATTTTTTCGTCGATTGTTCGGATATTAATGATTGACCTTTGGTTTCATCACCTAATGATATAAGATCGATTAAATTCGTTTCTTTATCTAGATTCAATAAACTCGTCGAATTATTATCCGATGATAAAACCGTATCGGCAAGATTTGTTTTAAATCGTTGAAGACTAAAATTCAAACAAAAAAATTATTCTTCAATCATTTTCAACAAACAAAACAAACTTCATAATCTTTTCTTCGATTGTATTTCTCGTGATTAATCGATAGACATTCACAACTTTCTTTTGTCCAATACGATGTGCTCGATCCATGGCCTGTAAATCTTTACTTGGATTCCAATCATGTTCAACAAATATGACCGTATCAGCACCGGTTAAATTCAAACCCAGACCACCGATATGCGTTGTAAGCAAAAGTAGATCAATACTTGGATCCGTATTAAATAAATTAACTGTATTAAAACGATCAACTGCATTCAATGAACTATCCAAACGAAGATAACTAACATTATCCATTGTTCTAAAGAAATAAAATCGATGATAAAAAAAAACGAGCGACAAGAGAACGATTTCAATTTACGAAAGAACTTGATTAATAATCACGTCGATCATGACTTTCATTTGACAGAAAACTAATGCACGATGTGTCGAAACAACCGCATCTTTTGATGCACCAATGCCACATTCGATTAATAATTCTCTGAAAATGATTGATAATCTTCATTTTACTGCGTAAGAGCGAGAGAACAAAAAGTTTACTTGAGAGCAAGTAATTTTCCTGATAGTCGAATATCGTTCAAGTTGGTTTGCGAATCTTTCAATTCATTTTGTACAGTCAACCATTTTGGATGTTCAGGCGAGAGAATAAGAGCTGGATGATTGCATAATTTTCGTAAATATTGCAAAGCCTATCGAAAAACAAAACAAGTCCTTTGTACAACAAAAAAACGCAAAATCTACCTTGAAAACATGACCTGTTGCCACATTTCCGTTTTGATTTTGTGTTCCATCGTCATTATTATCGTCGTCACAATGTGCTTGTGCTTTCGTTTTATTTGCAAAATCTTCATAGAGCATACATTGAATTGAACTCAAATCGCAATAATAATCTTGTAGAATCTTCGGTGGTAAATCATCCAAAACGTCCGTTTTCAAACGACGTAACATAAACGGTTTCACTTGTTTATGCAAAACATCCATAGCTAATTGTCCTGAAATGACAACGAAGAAAAAAAAACACTCGATTGTTTGTTGTTTTTAATCGAAAGGATAAATATTCGATTTCTACCATGTTCAAGATCTCGATCACGACTCGATGCTAATAATGGCTTTTGATATCGACGAATGAATTGTTTTTCCGAGCCCAAATAACCCGGCATAAGAAAATCGAATAGTTTCCAAAGTTCAAGTGCATTGTTTTGAATAGGCGTACCCGATAGAATAAGACGATGTGCTAAATGAGCAATTGAAAATCCGTATATTCATTCGATTGTTTGCTGAGTTTTGTGAAAACATACCTGCAGAAATCTGACGAATGGCTTTCGATAGTTTGGTTTTCGAATTTCGAATAACATGGCCTTCATCGAGTACACAATAGTTAAATGGAATAGTTCTTGACGGAGAGAGAAAAAATAATAAAGATTTTGTTCAAAAAATCAATTAACATACGAGAAAAAGGCAATATCACTACGGACAACGTCATACGACGCAACGATAACAGTGTAATCTTTTGGATTTTGTAGATATTTTTGTTTTAATCTGAATGAAGAGATGAATGTAAAGAAGATAAATCGTTTTTCTATTACCCTTCACGCTCAGCTAAATTCTTTCCCGAATAGAGTAATGATCGAAGAATATCTTCACTGATAAATTTCGTCATTTCACTTGTCCAATGACGTGTTAATGTTGGCGGAGAAACAACAAGCGATGGACGAATTTCAAGATTCTATTTAAAAAACAAAATAAAAAAACTATATACATATATTGTTTTTCCCTACGAACCGATTTTCGTCGATCAACAATATCAGCAGCAAGAACACAAATTGTTTGCAAAGTCTAATTAAAATTCTCAAACAAATTCTCGAATAAAAACAAAAATGCAATATTACTTTTCCTAGACCCATATCATCTGCGAGAACACACGAAAGATTGTATCGTTTTAGAAACATTAACCAATTGATACCGTCCTAGTTCATATTTTAATTTCAATTTTTCATTTATTTTGTCCAACATACCTGTTGATACGGTCGAATCTCGACATTAACTGACATTGGTAAACGATAAATTGGCATTTTTGTATTATCAAATAATTGTTCAAGAAAATCTCCATTATCTTTGCCATTGGTCTGTTGAACTTGTTTATCATCATTCTAAATATATGCACACACACACACACACACAAATAACAATTCTGTCCTCTTATTTCGTTGAATTTATCTTACATGTAAAGCATAATATTTAATTAGAACAGCAAAACAATTGCTCGCAATTGATCGGATATACCAATCTTGATGTGTCATCGATTGAATGCATGGTATCATTAAATATTTCGCATAGGACACGATATTCAATGCTAGTCTATCCATGACATCTATGCAAGACAAAATCGAATTTAATTTAAAAGAATTTCATCACGTGACAGATCTTACGATATAGAGTTTCAATAGGTCCTTGTAAATAACTGACATCCATATTTGTATTTGATAATTTCGGTATAATTGAATTGATAATAAACTGAAGGACTTCATCGGTTTTATGTAATGATAAAATTCCGAAACAACGTGATGTTAAATAACGTATGACGGTGTATTTCGATGACAGACATCGAGATAGATTCGGTAGAAGTTTAAGATACTAGAAATCGAATAATTGAATAAAATCAATTTCGAAAGACAATAAACAAAAATTTACATTGTCTAAGATGGTTTCATGAACGTGTGGAATGAGTATTGAAAGAATTTGTAGTGTATCTGCTAGAGATTGAGCATCGGTATTCGATTGATTTTGACAGAAATCTAAAAAGAAATGAAGAAAACATTCGTTTGAGATGTTTTGTGAAAATCTCTAACAAACCATCGGTAAATTGTTCAATTTCTACGACTGATCGATTGTATAAATCGGGTAGATTAGATTGTAAATCAGCATTAAAACGATGACAAATCGCAGATAATGCAAATTCACCTCCATGTCTTGAACATTCACTTGTATTATTACCATTTGCATTTGCCGAATCAAAATTCTGAAAGGCAAAAGCATAAATTCGATTTCAAATATTCGAAATTTTTCTTCTTACAAATCTCTTTGCATTCGAACTATTCGATGATGGTGTTGGTGTCGAATCAGTTGATGCATCCCGTGTTAACGTATTTCTTGATGAATCATCCTGAAATTGAATTCATAGTAAATCGAGAAAATTCTGTTTTCTTTTTCATTCATTTACACTATTGGTTTTTTGCCATGTATAAATGCCTTTGAGCAGTGTACAATGATATTCTTCATTGACATTTGTAGATGTTTCTCCAGCTTCTAGAAAAATAGTTTCATCGATAAGAACTTTCAATAGAAAAAAATTAGCTCAATTCAACCTGAAAATCGTGCAGAATTCGTTATATGTGGCATTTCATCCGAATCAGCACAAATATAATTGCATAGATTTTTAATAATTTTACTATTTGGATTAGCTGTAGATGTTCGCTGTGTACATTGCCAAATTAGATCAGCAACAGCATGAGCAATGTCATTCTATAAAAAATTTTTTAAAAACAAATTGAATTTTATCGTTTGTTTGAAAATCGAAATTCGTACTTGAATAAGCAGATCAGATTCTTTTTTCAATGCGTCCATCAATGGTCGAATCAATGGATTTAATTGTTCACCAAGAAAACGCCAATAGACACAAGCTGATGCTAAATATGCGGTCGAACTAAATGAAACCGATGATTTGATTTTGTTTGAATTCGAAAGATTTCTCACCGAAGTGAAAGCGTTTCGGATTCGGTTTGTATTCGTTGAGCTTCATCGCGAATATTCTGTTTTTGACCATTTAATTGTAAATGTGAATCAATATTCGAATGAACATTATCACATAATTCAATAATCTGATCAACCGAATGAAGTCTACAAAAAAAAAACAAAAATCAGAGTATTTGTATGAATTGGAACAAAGAATGTATTCGGTTGTCTTTCGAATACAACCCAGAGAGATTCATTGATTTGATAGTTAATGTTTCGAGTTACACAAAACTTTAACGTTCATTGAATCGAATGTTAAAGGGAACGTGTCTCGAGATAAGACTACTGCTCTATATTGTCGACTTACTCAATCGATGCAATCGACTGTGGACTACATAGACGTTGTTTTGCACAGTCATTCATAAAAGCTGTAAAATCACGTTTTAATTTCGTAAATGAAGGTGCTATTTCATCGAAATAGATGGTTTCATGTAATGCTGTATGTAAACGTTCTTGAAGAATATCTGTTTGAAATGAATAATCTTTAAGATTCTTGAAAAATGAAAAAAAAACAATTTATTTAATGTGAATTTCTGTTTTTAGTTCGACTTACTTTCGCCCATTCGCCAGCAATCATTCCAACGACCATACGGTGAACAGCCGAACGAAAATTTAAATTTTGTGTTAAATACGTTAGAACATCGAGCGATTGTTTTGAATTGTAACGACTGAATAGAACGCCAAGTAATCGAGTTGCTAAACGACGACATCGAATAACAGCACGATCATATTCAATAGGTGTTTCATTATGAATTATAGTAAAACCCATGGCTAAATATTGATGATTATTGCCTGTTATATTGTTCTGACAATGTTTATCAGTTTTGTCTGTTGTTGTCGTCTAAAAATGATTAAGAAATAAGAATGAATCGATTATTGAATCTTTGAAATTTACAGATTGATATTGTTCATCATTTAATAACCATGCTGGATTGATTGGCATACGAGCTGGGTGAACTGATAGACAGATCCATCGTTGATATGATGAAGGTGTACATTTTTGAACGATAATATTTGATTCACAGAGAATTGTCCATGCCTAGAGGAGAAAATCAAATTTTCCTAATTATCACAAACAAAAATCGAACTTGTTCAATCAATTGAAGAACTTTGTCATCCGATTCGAGAATACATCGTTCAAAAAGAAGATAGAATGTTCGTTCAAGTACAGAGAGTTCTTCAGGAGAACATGCATCTAATTTTGACTGAAACAAAACAAAAAGGATATCAATTCAATAGATTTACGAATTTCGATCGAGATCAATGTGTTTTACTTGACTGGCTTCGATGATTTTCATCACGGTTTGAATGGCAGCCAAACGGAATGGTAATGCATGATGACGACAAAATGGAAATATTTTAGGTAGAACGTCTGCGAACGAAAGTTTAAATCTAAATTTCGAACGCAAGAATTAGTGTTTCTATTTTAAATAGAGAAATCTATTAGCTACTTTTCAGCTGTATTTGATGCGAGTAATTTAGCGAGAAGATTCATAATTGAACTAGCTGCTACATTAAGATCATCCATTGAATGAAGTAATGAAATAAGTTCACCGATTAGACCAGGAGCACAATTGTGAATCACCTAAAATCGAACCAAATACTCGAGATATTTTCTTAGAATATTTTCTATTTATTTTACTGATTCGTAATTGGTAACAAGAGGCAATAAAGTCGCTGCAGCAGTTGAAACGACATCGTCGGATTGATCTGTAAGGCATTGTCGTACTGTTTCTACACATGGAATTTGTATATCTTGAGGGATTTCCTAGATGAAAGAATCGAAAGCGAGATCGATTTGATTATTTCGATTCGAATTCGTTTGATCTTACTTTCAAAAGGCAGAAGATATATTTGAGAGTCAGCAGAGCTCCATGACGAATTTCCCAGGTACTTTTGTGTTTGGTTATATTTAAAAGAATTTGAATAAGTAACGCACATTGTGGTCGATTTTGTAAACGATGACAAATTATACTTAATGTTTGTGCGCCTGTTTCACGAATGGGTGCAACGACCTGGACAGAAACAAACAAAAGAATATTTTTCTACCTCCGTAAAGGTTAAAGAAAACAATATTGGAGGACATCGAACATGCCCTATGTACAATTGTTACTGGCAGAACAAGGAAAAACTAACTTATTAACTAAATAGTTCTTTTTTTCTTTCGATATTCTTACATCAGAATGATAGATAACTCATATATACAAAATATCTGTATATAAATAAACACATCTTCTTTTC
>ERZ778023.1245-NODE-1245-length-42623-cov-51.620278_pt1 | contig 42623 bp, 37 predicted proteins | sample MGYA00375753_ERZ778023 | MGnify/ENA primary metagenome ERZ778023 (study PRJEB29350, sample SAMN05389822) | bioreactor metagenome | isolation source: Ammonium sulfate bioreactor | place: South Africa: University of Cape Town | collected 2014-04-04 ... | reverse complement strand
CAAACGAGGAATGAACAACAGTGACCGACTACGTTATTTTTTTTTCTTTGCTTTCCTTCTAGTAGAATGACCGATAGGTCATCATCTATTTCACTATTGTAGTAAATTCTTTTTCTCTTTCACGTTTCGTTCACTATTCTACACGATCAGTTCATTCACATTCAGTTATGCCGACGAAATCAGGCAAAAAGACTCAAGGTCCAAGTCTCTATAAAACATTTGTCGATGCTTATATGAAAGCTCATCCTGATGTTAAACGTGCCGTACGTATTCACGAGAAGATTCTCGGTTAAAAGACTTTTTATTTTTCGAAAATTTAGATTCGACATCACGACGCTCAAGTCGAATGGAATCAAATTAAGACCAATGAAGAATTAGTTCGAGAGAAAATCGAAGAATATTTAGAAACTTATAATCGATTAGGTGCACCGGAAAATGAAGGTCTTGCTCGGCCGCCTTCGCCGGCGAGTAAAGAACGAAAAGAAGGCCGAGGTCGACCGAGAAAATGCACGCAGAATACAACGAACGGATCTTCGACTAGCAAATACATTGATGACGAACAAGAATCGAACGATGAAGACGAACCAGAACCTGAACCCGAACCCGAAGAAGAAGAAAACGACGACGATGATGACGAGGACGAAGATGAAAAACCAAAAAAAAAGAAAAAGAAAAGTTATTACGTAAAAAAACGAAAGCCAACCGACGACGAATTTATCGAAGATCCATCGAAAAAAGCTGCTGAACAAACAGGCGGTCCGTTGGAACCTTTGCCGAAAAAAGTTCGTCAACCAGCACAAGAACGTGCCTACAAAGAATTGAGTGCCATCAACGAACGAATTGCATCGTTAGTTCAAGTGAAACAAATGGGCCTATCAACGCCTGAGAATAAAAAACAATTGAAACAATTAATGATCGATAGGAAAAAGAAAGCTTATGAATTGAAACGTCTTCAATCGAAACAACGAGCATCGAACAAATATCGAAATAAACAAAAGAAAATCGTCGATAATCTATTAGAATCCAAACCTGAATTACATCCGCAATTGACCAAACTCTATCGTCGTGGCGTCGGTCGGCCACGTGTCGAAGAACAATGTCCCGATCTTTTACAAATCATCGAAGAAATTGCTAAAGTCGGCGGCGCAAGTGACGATCGTCGTCGATCGGAAACCATTCGCCCATGTTTAACTCTAGACGATCTCAGAGAAAAGATCAAACAACGTGGTTACGATATCAAACGAACGACACTCTACTATCGACTTTTGCCACATCGAGCCTCGTCAATCGAAGGTCGTCGACATAATCAAACGGTTCCCGTTCGACTTCGTCGAGCTCAAAACGACGAACATGGCAAACATGAAGATGGACATTTTGCCACGGCAACAATTCGCTATATGAAAGATTTAGCATCGATCTTTGGCAATGATTGTGTTTTCTATTTGTCACAAGACGATAAATGCAAAGTTCCACTTGGTTTACCGGCTGCTCGTGTTCAGGCGCCGATGTTGATGCATTTGGACTATCGAATTCGACTTCCCGATCACGATTGGACGGTGGCACCGCGACATCAATTGACGCCGAGTGTTTACGCCGCTTGTCTTCTATCTGAAGACGGAGATTTAGGTTATTCGGGCCCGACTTATATCGCCATTCGATCGGCCAAACACGATCAATCCAATGCCGAATCGCATGCCACCGATTTCGATCGACTTGTTAACTTAAAAGAATTCGAAAAAGTCGCACGTGACGAAACCGGCGAAGTGAAACCAATCGTCATCGTCACTGTTGACGGTGGACCCGATGAAAATCCTCGTTTTCCTAAGACACTCGTTGCGAGTATCAAAAAATTCAAAAAGTACAATCTCGACGCCATGTTCGTGTTGACGCACGCGCCGGGCCAATCGGCGTATAACATCGTCGAACGTCGTATGGCGCCGTTGTCTCACGATTTAGCTGGTCTCATTCTGCCTCACGATCATTTCGGTTCGCATTTGAATGATTCAGGCGCGACGGTCAACGTCGATTTGGAGAAACTAAACTTCCGAAAAGCGGGACAAATCCTCGCTGAAACGTGGAATCAAACAGTTATCGATGGTTATCCGTGTTTTGCGGAATATATCAGTCCGCCAGTGACAAGCGAAGACGAACGACGATCGGTCGATGTCAAATTCGTCATGGATCAGCTTTTGCGCGATGTTTGCGCCGAAGAAGAAGCCGAAGAAGGTCACGAATTTCGCGTTTCAGCACGCGACGAATATTACCAAGAAAATGCTCGGCAAGCACGAGAAAAATTCGGCGATCAACCGAAATACGACATCGATGAATATTGGTGCGCCATGCACGTCCTACAAACGCAGTATACTCTGCAAATTGTTCGTTGTAATTCAGTGGAATGCTGTGGCCAATGGCGTTCGAATTATATCGAAGTTTTTCCGCATCGATTTTTGCCCTCGCCAGTGCCGTTCGAACGAACGCCGTACGGAATTCGAATGGCTGAGAAAGATTATCAAAAAGGTCAGTTTTATGGTTCGCTCTTTCAACGAATTCAATTTCATGGAGTTGTTATTGAACATACGCAAAATGAAATGTTACCATTCGATCATTGTTGTTCGTCGGTGAAGAAAGAACTTCGAAAACGAACATGTCGAATTTGTAATCAATATATTCCATCGGCATATCGAATGAAAAATCATTATAAAATTCATGCTGAACATTATGAAGATTTCGATCCCGAACAAGACGAATTTCCTTCGAATTCGAATGATCTTCCATCGAGTTCGGCAACAACTAATACAGTCTCACAACAACAACAACCAACAACAGCACCGCCTGTTTTTAAAACTGAAATGTTAGATTGGCTTCAATCGGACTTCGATGAATTCGATTTAGGTCCGCCGCCGACACAACTCGCCAGTGATCGTGTGACGCGTTCAATGAAAAAATTAAATGTCCAAGAGAAAACTAAACAAGAAGACGACGAACAAGATTGGGTTCATGTCGAATAAGCCAACTGTAACATTATTCAATTTTCTTTTTAAAGTTTAGTTCACTTTAGTCTTGTTTTTTTTTGTTCTTTTGTAATTTATAATTTTTGTAGTCTTTTTCTTTTTTGAAGATATTGCCATTTTTTGAATATTGTTTTTTTTTTCGTGTTGTCTTTTTTTTTTGTCATAAAGAAAATAAAAACCGAGGAAACAAGGAATTTCGAGTGTTAGATAATGACATTTCCTGCATCGACAACAAGATCAGCACCGGTCATCAATGGACAAAGATCAGAAACAAGAAATACAACTAAATTGGCAATATCTTGCGGTTGACCAATTCGTTTCAAACAACTTGTTTCCATACACATTTGATCCATTTGTTCGACAGTTAGATGATTTTGTTTGGCTATTTGAGTACGTCCAGGTGAATCGATTGAACCTGGACTAATCGTATTCACTCGAATATTAAATGAACCTAATTCAAGCGCAAGATTTCGAGTTAACTGACTAACGGCACCTTTTGTTACAGAATATGGAACAGCATCAGGAATAGCAATTAAACCTAATGTACTCGATATATTAACAATCGATCCGTATTCTTGTTTTTTCATTATTGGTGCGATATGTTTTGCCATCAAAGCGTAACCACGAACGTTAACATTGAAAACACGTGTCCAATCTTCAACGGAAACTTGTTCAATAGAACCCATTGTTGCAATTGCTGCACTACAAAATCGATTTATTCGATTGTTCTTTTGTTTTTATCGAAAAAAAAGAAAGAAACGAACGTATTGAGAAGAATATGAATTGTTTTCCATTTGTCAATTGTCGTTTGAATAGCTTGTTGAATACTTGTTTCATCAGTAACATCTAATTTAACGACAAGTATTCGATCATTGAATTGATCTTCATTTGAAATAATTTCATCTTTAACTTTTGTTGTTAAAGTTAAATCTAAATCAGCTAAAACAAGTCGTGCACCTTGTTTATGACATATTTTGGCAATAGATTTTGCAATATGTCCAGCACCACCAGTTAGAAATACAACTTTATCAACAAGTAATTGATTCCAATCATTGCTTTTTTCTGACATTCTTATCTTATACTCGAAATAAATTGGTTTATTTATTTGTTTGTTCGTGCATGATTTTATATTACATCAAAAGATCTAAGGTAAAATACGGAATAGCAGAGCAGTTACACATAGAGATATTGTAAATCGACGAATAGTCGACTGTTTTCAAGAATAATAAAATATTCGAAAGAAAAATTGTTAATGATTATTTTTTAGGAGTAAATAAGGTATCCATTCGATAGAGCTCATCGAGTTCTATCTTGGTCCAAGTTGATCTAACTCTCAGGCGAATCGTCCGCGGAAAAACGCGAATCCGCCCAAAAGATATCTTACGTGATCTCAGATGTTTTTGTTGATATTGTAATGAAAGTTGAAATAGTTCTGTTAGATAACTTCAAAAGCATTGTTTTTTTTTTATTTAAAAAATCAATTTGAAAAAAATGATTAATTTTCTGTGATATTCATTGAAAAATAGATTTTAATCACAGGTTTATAATTTATTTTTTAAGTACTGTATATACAAGATCAGATTTATTTGCCAACAAAAATGAATTATTAAACACATATTATGATGATATCATATAATCATTGAGCACTTTGTAATACAGATGTTGTTTGTTAAATTCGATAAGCAAGTACAGTAGTTCAACTTTTTCATATTCAAGATACTTTATTTTCTCAAACAAGAACTAAAACATTGCCATTTCCTAACACTGGAGCAGTGTACTGACTACGGACGGAAGTCATATTATCAACAAGTGTCCATGTCTACATTAATGGATCGTATAATTCTGCACTAGTCAAATAAATATAATTAGTGCCCTTTCCGCCACTAACTAACACTTTGTTCTTAATTTTATTATTTTACTATTTATCATGAAGTTCACAATTAATTAGTCTCATATTCAAAACAGAGAAAAAAAGTGAACTGATTCGAGAAATATTTAAAAGTTTGTTTGATAGAATTTATTTTATTTTACGAATGAATGCATGCCCTTTCGTTTTCTGCCATAAGCATTATAGTATTTTTCAATTTTCTTTTTATCATGAAACCAATTTGTTTTTTCTTGAGCGGGCTAATTTAATTAAAGTCGGTTTCTTGTTCTCATGAACTCATAAGCTTTTCATCGATATTATTTGTTAATGCTCATTTTCTGTTGTAATTATATTAACTCGATTGTTCAGAATCGTTCGACGATTCGTTTGACAGAAGAAAGTTCGATGTCGAAATAAAATAAATATAAAAACTCAGTGATGAAGTTACAAAAAATAAAAGTTCATAATCAAAGATATAGCTATTGAAATATTATGAAGACTAATGAAATAAATTAAAAAGTAAATTAAGAATTTCGTTTATCTACGTTTTAGTGTTAATAAAATTAACTAAGGATGATCTGAGAAAATATAAATTTGTAAACAGTCTCCTATTTATTAAATACAAGAAAATATGTTCTTTCGACTCTTACTGGAACAATGTAGGGAAAGAACAAATTAATGATGCTGTGCTTCAACCGTAAGTGTACGAATTTGATTGCGTTGATTAAGTCTTCGGAAACAGAGAATCTTCTTAACTTCTTTCCGAAAGTTTGGTGTCGAAAGACAAAATATGTAAAAACTTGTCACAGGATTAACATAAAATAAAATAATCGTTATTATACGAAATAATAAATTAAATCCACTTGGATAAATTGTTTTGTCAACAAATTTAGCAAAATAAATATGTTGAATACAATAGGGAATATACGATGAAACAAGTGCAACACATTGACATAGAATCATTTGAGAGATTTGCTTGTCAATATTCGTATGTCGATTCGAACTGGTTGTTCGTTGAATACTTTGAATTTGTTTATATGTTAACAAACCGAATATCGACAGAAAACAAATCGGAAATATTCCATAGAAAAATACAATTACAAAATAAAGATAATAATTCGAATACGATGACGAAATAATTATACAATCGCCAACGATCGATTTAACATAATAAATGCCGATTGGAATACTATGCAATGAAGATACGACAATTATGAAGAGAATGATTCGAATTGTTGTTCGTCTTGTTGTACTCAATTGTCGTAAATGAACTGATCGAGATGTTATTAAATATCGATCGAATGTGGCCATACAAACACAAATCAAAGATATGATTAGACTTGTTTGTAAAATATAATATCGAAATTTACATAGAAGAAAATCATTTGAATCAGTGACGAGATGTTGATAACCATCAACAAGAATACGAACTAATAATGAATAAAAAATTAATATTAAATTTGCAATTGATGTTGTTAATAAATATAACGAACTGTTTCCAGTTCGATTTTGTTCATTGACTGTTAAATTTGAACGAGACCATCGAATAAATACACGTATATTCAATAGATTTCCTATGAAACCAAATATGTACATGATTATACCGATTATAATCATTAATGCATGAGAAAATCCATCTAAATCGAACATTTTTCTATGTTTATCTCAAAGAAAATCTAGACTATTGAAGACATAAAATAAACAACTCATCATTATATAGAGAAGACAGGAAAATAACAAATATGTCCGCAAGATAATAGTTAATGATTAAATTCTTTTCATTGGGCAAGAATATCTCCTCTTTGAATTCAACCGAAAGGAAATTCTCTGTTGCTTTCAAAAAGAAAATTTTTTCTCATTTATTGCGATTTAAAAGAACATACGGAGATCTCACATAGATTATCATCTGTCATTCACTAAACGTTTCCTTTCAAACACAATTTCATAATTAAACTATAAGTCCAAAGTCACACAGTACTAGAAAATATTAAATGACATTTCTATTGTCTTTCAAGATTCATAGATTCATCGTTATTTGTCAAGTGTTATGTTTGCTATTGTCTAGATGAAATATAGTAGACTCGATTTCAGGTGTAAGTGATTTTGAAGAAGAATTCTCAAGCATGAAAATAATTACAAATTTAGCTTGAAAACTTATTAGACATTAGTAGGTCTTCATGCCATACAATTTTATCGACCCTCAAGTCAAAAAATTTCTAATTCCGAGAAAACCTCTTTTTCTATGAAGCATATTTGTTTATATAAGTCAACGTGATGTGAATAGAAAAAAAGTTAAAAATGAAATGAATAAATAGAATTGATTTATTCCGAAAGACTATTCCAAATAGGTCCATTTGGAAATGAATATTGCTGTCGACTTGTTTGCTTCATTTGTGAACTATAACCAGGTTTAGTTGGAGCAACATATCGTCCATTTTTAATAACACATGGATCTTCGAAATGTTCATGCAAATGATCAACAAATTCAGTGATTCGATTTTCCCAAGTTCCACTAATCGCAATAAAATCAATCATCGACAGATGTTGAACAAGTTCACAAAGGCCAACTCCACCGGCATGTGGACATACGGGAACATTGAATTTAGCTGCTAGTAAAAGAACAGCTAAGATTTCATTGACACCACCTAATCGACATGAATCTATTTGACAGAATTGCAAAGCATTGGCTTGTAACATTTGTTTAAATAAGACTCTATTCATTCCGTGTTCACCGGTGGCCACACCGATCTTATACTGTCGAAGTGCTTGAGAAATCTTTGCATGACCAAGAACATCATCAGGTGATGTTGGTTCTTCGATCCAATAGGGTTCAAATTCGACTAAATGTTTCATCCATTCAATGGCTTGATCAACATCCCAAACTTGATTGGCATCAACCATCACACGTCGCTCGTAGCCAATTTCTTCGCGAATGATTTTAATACGTCGAATGTCATCTTGTAGATCGCGACCAACTTTGATTTTTAAATGTGTAAAACCTTCGGCAACAGCTTCTTGACATAGACGTCGAATTTTCTCATCGGAATAGCCGAGCCAACCGGCTGATGTTGTATAAGCTGGATAACCTTGTTCTTCAAGTTGTTTTATTCGTTCATTTTTCGTTGGCTCGAGTTTTTTCAATATTTCTAAAGCTTCGTCGGGTTGAATTGCGTCAGTTAAATAACGAAAATCGATACATTTCAATAGATCTTCAGGTGTCATATCACAAATCAGTTTCCACAATGGTTTTCCTGCTTGTTTGGCATATAAATCCCACAGAGCATTGACAATGGCAGCTAAAGCTAAATGAATCGCGCCTTTTTCAGGTCCAATCCAACGAAGTTGAGAATCACTCGTCAAATGACGCCAAAATGTACCTGGATTCGAACTAAATTCTTCGAGTGTTCGACCAACAAGTAAATGTTTATGCGCTTGAATGGCTACACAGAGTATTTCTGTGCCACGACCAATGGTAAATGAAAAACCATGACCTTCGAGCGCTGGATTATCTGTATGAATGATGACATAAGCTGCTGAATAATCTCTAAACACGTGAATTCGTTCGTTGATTTCTTTGAAATTGAATTGAAAATGAAATCATCTTACGGATCAGGTGACATGGCGTCACTTCCATCGAGTTGTTGTGATGTTGGAAATCGAATATCATCGACAGTGAGATCAGTTATTGTTATTACACCGCTCGCTGTCATTCTTTTTCTCGTTTGAATATCAATTCAAATAAGTTTTTATAAACAACGAAACAAATATTTATATACGTATACATATCGCCATGCCTCTTTTCTTATCAAGTATTCTTATCTCTGTTTTTTAAATTTAAGTTCACCATGTGAACTCTCAATGACCTTATGTTTTGTTTCTTTTGATAAACAAATATCAGTTTTATTTTCAAAAATTAATAAGAAGGTTAGTTTTTGTCATTAAGCGAAACTATCGAAGCGCAATACGATGCAAAAATGTGATTGGTTTTATCCAACGAATAAAAAACCGACTAATGTATGAAATCAATAATATAAAATAATCTATCATCATTCATTTTCTCACCTTTTTTGCTTATAGATTTCAAATGTCAATTTGTAAAGGTGATTGGAATTTAGTTTTATCTGATAAAGTCGTTTTCTTGGGCGGTGGTGCTGGTTGGATCGCTCGTAATATTGCGAAAACTTGTTATGAACATGGAGCACGAATTGTTCTAGCTGATTTCGATGTTCAAAAATTAAATCAAGTCAAAAAGGAAATCTTTCCTTTGGAAACAACTGATGATCGAATTCTTCTTGTTGAATTCGATATTGAAAACGAAGAAACAATCGAAAAAGCCATCGAAATAACTGTACAAAAATGGCAAACAATTCATATTCTTATCAATTCGTTTGTTTTCATCCGATTATTTACAAAAAGAAAACGAAGATAGTTTTTTCTTCCTTGTAGAGCTGCTATATTCACACTTGGTTATGTTGAAAATCTTACCGTCGATGATTGGTCACGTATGTTAAGTGTCAATGTTCGTGGTTATGCATTAACTACTAAACATGTTGTGCCTCTAATGAAAAAACAAAACTATGGATCGATTATTAATATTGCAAGTACGGGAGGACTCGTTGCTATTTCGAATTTTCTGCCCTATGCAACGACAAAAGGTGCAATTATTCAAATGACTCGAAATTTAGCATTGGATTTAGGTTCGTTTAACATTCGAGTCAATTCGATTAGTCCAGGTGCAATCGATTCACCAACAATCTATGATACGGCAATTAAAAATGGTGTTACAAAACAAGAATTCGATAATGAACATGCAGGCAAATGTTTAAAACGACTTGGTCAACCTCAAGAAATAGCAAATCTTGTTGTTTTTCTCGCATCAGATCTATGTACGTTTATGACAGGATCGAATCTTGTTGTCGATGGTGGATATTCAATCGTTTAATTGACAATAAATCGAAACTTGTTTTGTTTGATTAATATTTTGTTTATCTTACATACGTATATAAATAAGAAAAAAGAAAGAAAGAGACAAAAAAGATGAAAAAAAAAACTTCGAGAAAAGAAAATAATGAAAAAAAGAAATTGTTGAATCAATGTTTGCTATGATTTCCATTAGGCAGATTTTTGACCTCACTAACTGAGGAATTGGGAGGCGTTATCGTCGGTGGTAAACTTCGTGAGAAGAGAAATCTTGTTCGATTTTTCTTCTGTTGTTGAATAACATTGACGGAGAATTTTCGTTGTTGCAATTGTGATTGTAATTGTTGTTGTTGTTCGTCACGTTCTTGTTGTTCGATCAATGAAAAACGATAATGAAACGATGTTCGACGATGTGTTCGACCCGGTAGACTTCGTTGTCGATTGGCAAGTGTTCGAGAACCGATGACGAATTTATATTTTGACATTGAAAATGTAAAAATATTATCACGACGTTGACAATAGAAACTCGGACTTTTATCAGATTTCGGATTATTATTCGTGTATGTTGCACGTTGATGACGAGCATTATTTGTACAGACTAATGTTGGCGAGACAGGAGCATTGTTATTATTATTAATATACAAATTTGAACGAACATTTCGGTAGGATGTTGAAGGCGTGGGAATTGTCCAACGACATAATGTTCGTTTAAAACCGTTTCGATAACGTTTGGACATAATATTATATAGAACAGGATTGACTGTTGCTGAGAGATAATATAAAATACCTAAACGACAAATTAATCAATGATTTGTTTTGTTTTAATAGGAAAGAAAACAAGAAATTATTGTTGCTCAAGGACGAAAGAAAAAACAAACAAGAAAAGAATATTCAGATTGATAATTTCCTGTTTCTCAGTCGGGTATCCTAGCGGGTAGATCTATTTGTCGTCGATTTAATTAGAACAAACGTTTACCTGAGGCAAAAAAGAGAATCTCTTGAAATTTGGTAACAGCATCTGATGTTATATTTTTATTTGCTTTATCCAATAATCGTGTGACAAATGCAGTTATACGTTGAGTATGAAATGGTGCCCAACAAATAAAAAATGCAATCACAACGGCAACTATTCAATCACAAAATGAGAAATTTATCATTTGAATCTATGAAAAGCAACAGTTGAGTTTACCGAGCATTTTAAGAACAGCTCGCCGAGAATTTCTCGTTGGTCTCGATTTGACCATTGTGACGGTATTTTGTCTTGACCAAATATGATGTTCACCATTTTGATTTAACAGAATCTGTTCGGATTTCATTCCGTTCGGTTTATTTCGTTGATCGATTGGCGATCGACGGCTTGCTTTGTACAAAGTTATTCCCATGAGAATATAAAGTACAGTTATGACAAATATTGGAATGACAAAAACAAGAAATGTTGTTACAGCCATATAATATAACATTGGCTCCCAATAGTCCGGACGTATAGCACAAATACGACTGTCGAGAATTTGTACAGTTTGATTACGAATTTCATTTGTTACACTGACAAATACTCCAGCAGTAAATGTGTACGGAACAGCTAATAGGAATGACACAAACCAAACGATCATTATCATTTTTAGTGCTCGACTTAAACCGCCAAGCACTTTTTGAGATATGATTGGAAAACAAATAGCTAAATAACGTTCGACTGTAAAACATAGAACGGTTAGAATCGATGCTGATGTCACGATTTCAAGAACAACCGTTCGAAATACACAAAATGCTTCGCCAAATATCCTTTAAACAAATTTTATTTTATTTTTCTCATTTTTTTAATGTAAAATAAATTCATTTACCAGGGCCAAGATTCATAAATATTGTACATTTCAACCGAAAGACCTAGAAGAAAAAAAAGAAAAGAAAAACCTTTTCAACTAATTACCATTTTAAAAATGAAATTCGCACGCTATTTGAGATTTATCATGAAACTCTTCAATCAAATCTTGTTTTTGACAAGAGATTATTTTTTAATAACACAAAAACAATACGAAAAACAAAACAAGAAAATGATCGATAGGCTGTTTCACCCAACGATCTTCGTCTCGACGGTTGTTGCTTTTACTTACCAAGACTAATTAATAAAAGATCTGAAACAGCCAATGAGAAAAGATAAAAATTAGTGGGCGTATGCATATCACGACTTTTCCAGATTATAAAACAAGTACCTGAACAAAAAAAAAACAAATTTCAATCAACAACAAACCGAAAGAACAGTAACGAGTCTACGTACAAAGATTTCCAGTTAATCCAGTTGCAAATATAAACGAATAGAGTGTTATTAATAATGGAAACGAAAATTTGTCCCGACGTCGATGACCCAAAAAATTAACGACATTTTTAATAAGTTCATCTTCTTCATCTAATGTTAAATTAAGGCCCTTAGGCAATATATCCAAAGATCCGTACATCAATTTAGATAAATTTATATATACGGATAAAATAAGAACAAGATAAATAGAAAATCACCGTTGAATAAATGCACCAAAAATCATCTAAATGCAAATCAAAATCATGATGATTAATCGAACAAATCAAAAGAAAAACATATATTTCTTCAACAGGAATTTACTTCTCGTTTATCTCTGTGTCGACATCGTACTTACACGTCGGAACAAGCTAGTTTTTCTTTTCTTTTCTTTTTTTTCTATGGTTTAAAACATATCCGTTCTTTTTTTTTCATCTAATTGACAAATTCTTCCTTTCACAATAACTTATGAGATTTTTCTATTCTTCTCTTCTTCTTCTCCTCTTCGTCTTCTTCTTCTTCTTCTTATTTTTCTAAAAAAAGCGCACAATCATGAATATATTTAGATAATAGAAATCCAAACTTGTAACCTTGTCTAATTGTGTGTCTGTTGACGAAAGTTTATCCTATGGTTGTAAGTGTCATCCTATACTAACGACCCATTGACAGTTAACCTAAACAAGAAGTTTTGTGCGTGCGTGTGTGTGTCTCTCTATTCAATGACGATAACTTATTTGAATAGAAAAAGAAAATCAGACATATTTATCCTCATTTTGTTTTCTAATAAAAAAAAGAGTATTTCAATAATTGACGTCAGAAGGAACCAATGATACATTTGGATATGCTTGTTTCTTCTTCTTTTAATAAAAAGAAACGACGCAATTATTGGAATGAAATTATCGAAAAAGAAACAGAATGAAAGAAAGCAATAGTTATATATTTTCACTTCTCGTAAATTAGATCAATGTGATAAATCATCATTTACTACCTGAAAGAAAAATTGATCAGATGATCGTCACTAATAACATGTCATTTTCGAAAATGAATACGTTTCTCCGTACATACTCGTCATTTTTTTATCGTTTTTTCTCTTCTTATTCGTCGCCCTTTCTTTAATTTCTTATATATCTACGTTGTTTTTGCTTCTTTCATTACTCGTTCTCTCTCTCTCTCGTTCAGATAAATAGGGATGATAAAAAGAAAAAAACGAAGAAGAAATAAAACTGATCATAGAAGGCATGTTATACACACACACATATATATATATATAGATGTATATATATAAACAAAGAACTATGAAAATCGAGTAGAAATATACTGAAGAATAACATAGTTCTGTTTTCTTTTCTGCGTAGGAAGATATGACGAACAGACAAACACGATGGAACAACTGAGTAAAATAATGAAATTCGATCTCGTCTAGAATCATCATTATTATTACGATGGAAATGAAAGAGAAGGTGAAATGTGTTGTTCTCGAATCGAAAAAGAATACGAGTCTAACAAATGCTAATGAAATAAAAAGAAAAAAACGAAGAACTATCTCGAATTAAGTTTGAGATTCGCAATCAATCGGATTGAATCGCGAAGAGCTTTAGAGATTCGTTCATGCAGTAAATTCATCTTTTCTTTAGCTCGCCGTCTTAGTTTGTTATTGATTAAACGGACTTGGTTGTGTTTGTCTCCTTTCGGATTTCGATGCATTGAAGCTGATTCAGAAAAACAATTCAACATCGGTTCATTGACTTCATTTGGCAAAGAAAAAAGAAGAGAAAAGAAAGACAAATGGTGTAGATCAGTTGTGTTTTTCTCTCCGTTCGAATTATTTTATACTCGAGTTCAATTTTCCGGAATCGATCTTCGTCACAAATATGCTTTATATTGTTAACTAAGAATAGAAGAAAAAACATGATCGATAGACCCCTAAAGGCTAGCTGAGCAGCAGACTCGTTCAACACAAACAAAAGAATACTCAACTAAACGATGTTAACGTTGTATTATGTTCGACTTTTTTTTTCTTTTCATGAACTTCGATTAATATTCAATAAATACAAAAACAACCACTCGACGAATAATTTGTTTTTATGATTTGTAAATATATAAAAAAGAAGACGAGAGAGAGAGAGAGACAGAGACGAGAAATAACGTCTTTTCTTTTTTTTTTCAAAGAAGAATCAAATCACGACATTTGTTAAAGATGAATCAGAAACTAGAGAGAAAGAGAAAAACAAACGAAGAACGCAAATACAATATTCCTCTTGAATAGATTCATTAGTCATCGAATGTTCAACATTTGCGATAATCAATCATGACAAACAAGTTTTCGTTTCGAGGGGATACATTTTTACAAACATGTCATATCTAATCTGTTTCTTGCGTTTGTTTACAAAGTCAAACTAAGAACAAAACTATTCAATCGATTGTTGAACTTACTTTGCATTAAAACAACGTAGGTCGAGCTTTTCTTGCAAATTTCAAGGGCGAATCTCTATTGTCGACCCGCTGTGTGCGTCGGTTTTTGTTGTTGTTATGATTATTATTATTATTATTATTATTGTCTTTGTGTAACACTATTTCAATGGTCTTGACAAGTGATGTGTTTGGGGGTAGTCACAGTATTTTCCTTTTTTTTTCATGAGAAATACAACATGATTATACAAAGAATGAGTAGAAAAGAATAACCTTGAATACAAATACGAACGTCTTTTATTTCTGCTATCTATTTGTTTTCTTTTTCTTTTTTTCTTCGACGCAAATTCAAAAAACAATACGAAAGAAAAAAATTATCCAAATTTCTTTTGTAAAATAAAAAAGAGAAAAAAGAAACCTACGAAGAAGAACGATTCAAAACGAAAGAAAAATGTTCTACAGGTGTGATTTCCTTTTCGAAGTGATAATTGTAACGAGAGCATTCGCTGATTTTATTCTATTATACCAATTAGATTTCGATATATATCTTCGCGTTTGCATGTCTTTTTCAATTATGTTCTCGTCGATAGATTTACATCAAAACGAATAAGATCAGTTTTACGCCGTGCCTCTAATACTCTGACAAATAGATATGCTAATTTCTTAGTTTTAGGAACGAATCAAAGTGGAAATGAACTAAAGAAAATAATTTACCTTTGATGAAAAAGAAAAGAAACTGTTGATAATCGAATCAATTCGGTGAAATAACATAAGAAAACGAAGGAATTTTTCTATTAAGACGAGCTTCTATTTTTAAACATCAATCATTTATCCTTGTTCTAATGGTTTATTAGATAATCAATAGTCCGCTCAACTGATTAGCACATTGACAAAGAACAAAACCTTGGCAAAGAAATGCCGAATATTCGATTGATTGTGTCTTCGAATTCCAAAATGACAACTGTTAATCGCGTATATGAATTAGAGATAGAATGACACTTGTGTCTGTCAACCCAGAAATTCTAACCAAATAAATATACAAACACATACACACACACATATCAGCTTAGTACAGAATCATTTCCATCGGAACGATATTTTCTTCCTCGTCGACACGACAATCTGTCAAAGACAAACACAATCTTCGATTCGTTTCACTTTTTCTTCTCGGAACAAAAACATAAATGATATGACGACAAACACTCGGACCAAAAGAAGAAAACAGACTTGACTCGAACCTTATGACATATAAACAAACCTAAATAATTATTTGCCTTTTTTTATTCGCATTTAACCTTTCGTGTTTTTTTTAGTTGTCTTCAAAGGAAATAAACGTAGATGATAAGCGCTCGAAAGCTATTAGAAAAGCATGATTTTTCTTTATGAATGCAAAAAACTCAGAAAAGAGAATTTGCCTAGGAAAAATGAGACCAATAAATGAATAGCAGAATGAATAGTTCTTTTGATTAGATAGCTATGGACATACATAGATTTATATTTATAGAAACGAACGACAAGGCCTCTGTCGAACGAGCCGAAACAATTAACAGCAGGAGTGGGGAAACACCGACGCACAAAACATACACACAAACAGTATGACGAACATTAACGAGGATCTATTTATTAGTACTCATCGTAGTTCTCTTTTTTCATCATCAAAATGATTTATTATTGTTCGATGTCATCTTATAGAAGAAAAAAAACAACAACGAATTATATCTAATTTAATATTCTAATCGGCTTCAAACATTTTTTTATCTAATAAATGTTCTTTGATTTGAACTTAAACAACCAGAAAAAAAAAAGAAAAACAAGAATTTGTCAAACCGTTACGAATAAATTCTGCGAAGATACTCTTTGATGCAAAACTAAAATAATAAATGTGGAATTTCCGTGAGAAAGAGAAAAAAAAGAAAGAAAGAAATTTCTAGATGATGACGAATAATTAATTTTCAGTGTCTGTTTTTAATTCGAACAAATTTTTGACGTGTTCTTGCCCTTTTTGCGTGACAAAAAATTGTTAAATTTAGCAGCAAAAAGAAAACCCACGACATCCTGTTTGATATAAGCCTAATTCGTTTGAAATTCAATCTCGGATAGATTTAGATATTCATTAGTAATTGATATTTCATTAGTTGTTTCTATAATTGTCCATTCAATTTAAAAAGAATTTCATGTCACATTATTAAGGGATCAATTTTAAAAATAACCTTGAAATCTTCATATTTTGCTTATTAATGAAGGTTGGACTCGAATTTTCAGTCTTCTTAAAATAAGTTTATTAAAATGAAATGCTAATAAAACTAAAGGAATAAGTCAAACTAACGCAGGGTTACTTTGAAATTAAGAAAAAAAAAACGAAAGACTATCTATGAAACATAAGATCAGTTTGTTGAATAGATTAGACTAGTTAATTATGTGATCACCGTTGGTTTGTCACGACCGGTGAATGATTGCAGTTGAGCGATTTCAATAGCCAATGAAACTAATGGTTGAAGCATTTCCTATTCAAAATCAACACAGAAAAAAAAGAACCTATTTTCAAGTGAGAACAATCGTTTTTTGATTTTACTTGTGCATCTTTTGTGTAGGTCGATGGATCGTTTTCATACGAATCAATATAAAGTCGAACAGTTGCGCCACGTGCACCTGTTCCACTCAAACGAAATATAATTCTCGAACCATCAGTAAAAATGATTCGAATGCCTTGTTTCTCCGTGTAGCTCTTGTCAACTGGATCGGTATAATGAAAATCATCCATGATTTTAACTGTATATTGTTTATTTCCAATTGGCGTTGTAAATGATTTGTTGACGATTTCGTTCGATTTTGCCATGCCTTCGAGTCGTTTTAACATCTCGAACGGGCCTTGACCGTTGATTTCTTCGTAATCATAACGTGTAAAGAAATTTCGACCGAATGTTTTCCAATGTGCATGAAGAATTTTCTCAACCGATCGATCGACATTGGCTAAGACAGATAACCAAGAGAGTACGGCCCACATGCCGTCCTTTTCTCTGAAAAATAAAAATCGAAAATTGAAGAAAAATTTGAGCAAAATATCCGCCAAACCGAATGTGATCCGAACCGGTGCCGAATGATTCTTCGCCACAAATCGAAATCAATTTCGAATCCATTAAATTACCGAAGAATTTCCAACCGGTGGGAACTTCGTATAAAGATTTTTGATTTTTTTCAGCAACTCGATCGACAGCACCCGATGTTGGCATACTTCGTGCGTAACCATTGACGCCATGCTTTTGAAAATATGGAATCACATTAAGATTAGCAGCTAGAACAGCCAATGAATCGCATGGCGTGACGAAAAAACCGTTTTTGCCCAAAATCATATTACGATCCTTTGCAAAGAAAAAGATAATTCAGTGTTATTCTGTCGAGAAAATCAATGTGAATTACTCCGTCTCCATCGAAAGCAGCACCGAACTCGTATTTTCCTGTTTCCATGTCTTCGACTAATTGATGTGCATAGGTTAGATTCGGATCGGGATGATGACCACCGAAATCTTCTAATGGTTCGCAATTTTTAACTGTAACAGCATCTTTGGCTTTTAATTCTTCATGGAAGATTCTCAAAACATATGGACCCATAATACCCGATAGAGCATTGATCATTATAGGAAACGTTCCTTGATCTCCAACGAGTAGATTTCGAATTTTATCGAAATCAAAAATCGATTTCATTAGTTGAACGTAATCGTCAACTGTATCGATGATTTCGACTTCGAACGGTGTTGATCGGCCTTCGATTTCGAATGTTTGCGTTCCAAGTGTCAATAGATCGAGATTTGTCAATGTTGGACAAAGACGAATCTCGGCTAATTGTCGAGTTTTCTCATAAACACTGTTCGTAACTGCTTCCGGTGCTGGACCTCCATTCGAAATATTGAATTTCACACCGAAATCATTGTCAATTCCACCTGGATTGTGACTTGCAGTGAGAACAATTCCACCGTCGGTTTGTCGTTTTCGAATGACACACGAGACCGATGGCGTCGACATCAAAGAATCACGAGCAACAAATAATTTTTTTATCTAAGAAAATTTCGTTTTTTTTTTTTTGTTATCGAAAATCGAGAATTTACATTATTTGCAGCAGCCATTTGAATGATAATTCTCGTTCCTTCTCGAACGAAATGTCGTCCATCGCCTCCGACAACCAGCGTCGGTTGAACGCCTTTGCTTGTCTCAGCTAAATCATTGAAATAAGCTTGAATGAAATTTTCGAAATATTGATCGGTTTTGAATGTTTTCGTTGGTTTACGTAAACCGCTGGTGCCAGGTTTTTGATCAGCAAACGGTTTCGTTGGACGAACTTCAATTGCGTGTTTAGTCATTAGATTTTTTATCTAGAAAACAATTCGAACGATCAACGGATGAATTTTTATTGTTGTTGTTGTTGTTTTTTCTTTCGTTTTATCAAAAAAAAAAGCGAACAAATTTAATTAACACGAAGACTTTGTAAATGTGCTTGAGTTGACTGTAAAGCTTGTTCATGCATTTGCCGTTGTTCTTCTTGTTTAAACGCGATTTTCGTTGCTTTTTTGATGATCCTTCGATCCTGAAAAAACAGAAAATGTTTCGATTGCTTCGAAAATGAATTGATTTTACTTTTCTCATTTCTTTGACAGCATGTTTTCTCGCTCTTCGTTCTTCACTTGTTTCGCCTTTTTTTCTTTGAAAAATCGTCGATGATTGATTCGATTGTTCATCATCATCATCATCATCTTCTTCTTCTTGTTGTTGAACTCGAGTCGATTTTTTGTCTTCTAACGGCAAACCGGTTTTATTCGATAAACGAATTTTTTGTTTAACAATCGGTGCGATTAGTTTCGGATGATTGTAAATATTCGAGTAAGTTGTTAAAATGGTTTCACAGTCCCATTTTTCGTCGTCGTTTTCATCGTCATCGATGGTGATTGTTGTTGTTGATTCGGGTTGATTGGCCAATCGTTTAGCAAGACGTTTGGTTTTTTCGATGGCCACTTTTTCGATTTGTTCATCGGTTTGCATTTGTTGTTTTTCAAATTGTTGAACAGTTTGTTTGACAAGATCGTCGTTAATCGACGCGCCTTCGCGATTAATCTGTTGATGATCCAATGATCCAATAAAATCATCATCGTATTCATCGAAAACTTTGTCAAAATGTTGATCAATATTTTGCAGACCTTGATTTCGTCGAATGACCGATGAAGTCATCGAATAATTTGTATATTTGGTTTTCGATGTTTGTTTATCTTGATCATCGTGAGAATAATTCGATTTCATATCGACATCGTCGTCATCGTCATCGTCAACATCAAGAAAACGTCGGAGTGCAAGAGGAATTGGTTTATTCGTTTTGGGAACGAATAGAGGCGGAATAGATGTTGGTTGATGAGTTTCATTCGGAATTTCGTCTTCGAATTCATCGCATTCTTCTTCAGCGAGTGGTTCGGTTCCATTGGCTTTCAACATGAAATCATCGTCGAGCATGTTTTCATCGACTTCATAGTCGAAATCTTCATCGTCGAGCGCAGCTATCACATCGGGATCCCAATGAATTTTTGGATCCGAATCTGGTGCAGCGAGATTTAACATTCCGATTTCATTCGTTGTTTTACTTGCAAAAACAGTTGATGGAAGATTAAAACGAGCTCTTGCATTATCTATTAAATCGTCATGCTCTGATTCTTCTTCTTCTTCTTCATCATCATCATCATCTTCATATTCGTCATCATCCTCATCGAGTTCTTGATCATGTTTTGATGTTTTATTGACGTGAACAGAATATTGTTCTGGTGGAGCACATGGATCACGTAAATGTTGCAAATAATCATAATCATCATCGTACTCGATTCCATATTTACGTTGTTCAGCTTTTCTTTGATCATTGGCAAGTGGAACGAGAACACGTTCTCCAGCTGTATCATCGGCAATCAAAGGATCATGTTGACTACGATGAACTAATTGAAAGGTAACTGCCTTCTTTTTATCGAGAAATCTACGACGTTGTGGCATTGGAACAATTTTTATCTACAAATAGATCAAAAAATTTCGGTACATTCGATGTTTACGTGTTCTTTGTACATTATTTTCAAACTATACTAGAACAATCTAATGACTCAGTCAACCAGCCAAATGAAGAAATGTTTTCTATTGGTCGATCGCTTTACCAGTAAATACGATTATTTATCAAAGAAAAAACATCAATAACGGGGATTTACATTAAAGTACAATGTGGATATGGTCGATTTTTTTGAAAATTTTATTGAAAATATTTTATTTCAAGGCAAAATAAATACAGTATAGAAATCAGTTCATTCAGGGCAAACTTTTGCTGATTGAGGAACTCTAAACAATGATTGCTAACATTGTTGTAAAAAAACCGATCAAAAGCAATCGAAATACCGAGTTGATCTAAAATACTTTTCGTTGTTTGAAAACGAATGATCCATCCGTAACACCAAGCAGTTGCATTGGATTGATTTGAGTTCAATTCGACTTTTAAAGAATATTTACAAACAAAACTTGGATGATTTGATATCGGTGAAAAATATTTTTTCTCAAAAATAAAACATTCAACTAGATATTCAGGACAATCATCATCGGATAACACTCGTGTACTTGTTAGAAAACTCCCTTGAAACATCAGAACAACTGTTATCGAAAGAATCATTCCGCCGAGTAAACAACAGAAAATACTTAGACACCGATAATTCGTTCATAAACAAATTCTTGTCCTTTTTTTGAACTGAAAAACGTGGCGAATACACCAATAATAGTTATCACTACAAGGCCCAATGAAATGCCATAATCAGCTATTGTAGAAGTTGAATGTCAATCATAGTCACGTAGGTGACAATCAACTTTCTGTCTTTTAAATAATTATAATTTTATTTTTGCTTCGTTTTGAAAATATACTTAGGAATATCATGAAAAATTAATAGAAAAAAGTACATTTCAAGAAAAAAGGTCAACTTTTCCTATGAAGAACAATTGGAATAGCACATTAAACCTTCAACAGATTGAGTTTATACAACAAAGACAATATTGATATGTTACTTAAATGTCTTCTCCTGTAAAGATATTCAGATTTTGATATAAATAACGTAAAACTATCAATTTACACAACCAAATAGAAAAACCAAGGTGAACAGCAAGTAATTTGAAATAAAATCGGTATGTGAAATTTTTTTACGTTTGCATTCGATTGATGACATTGAATAAAGATGATGCACGTATTGAATAGTCTCTTATTCAGTTATTTTATCATCTGTATCAGAAGTTAGTTCTTTTTTTCGAACTTATTTTATCCATACAAATAATTCATTGAATATTTGATAGGTCAAACAACAACACATCCTAATAATTATCAATGTGATGAAAACAATTTTCAAATGAAATTTACATTATCTAACAGTTCTCATTCTGCTCGAAACTTATCAGCAAATTGTTCACTACCATTATACATTAGTACCTTGAGTAATAGTAATAATACGTGTCAATCAACGATGACACCTTGTTTCGAATATCGTGGAATAAATAATCAAACTTATTATGCACCAGCAGCTCTATGTTCAATCGTTGAAACATGTCAAAACCCTACAAATCAATGCTCATCAAATACATCGATTTGTGTTGTTAATTCTTGTTGTTCAACAGGATCAATATGTTTACCTTTAGCATGGAGAAATATATGTCAATTTAATAGTATCATAACTAGCACGCCAAGTATATAACTTTTACAATATTTTTTTAATTTTAAATTTTATTTATTCTTTCATTTTTAGCTGCTACAATTACAACTGGAACTGAAGCTACAGCTGTAACTGTAACTGAAGCTACAGCTGCAACTGTAACTGAAGCTACAGCTGCAACTGGAACTGACGCTACGATTACAACTGGAACTGAAGCTACAGCTACAACTGGAACTGAAGCTACAACTGCAACTGAAATTATAACTACAACTGCATAGAAGTATGAATATACACAAATCAAAATGCAATATACATAACGAATATTTATTTTCATGCTGCTCCTCAACTAGCTATTTTGTTAGATCTCTTTTCATTGTATCCAATCTAATGATCTTTATTTTTCAGTAACTTTTAATTATCAAAAGAGACTTTTTATTTATTTTTGTTCTGATTTCTATTTTATTTGACTGATTTTGTGTGTAAATAAGAAACAAGATGAATTTCAAACTGAAATCGTGACTTTATCTGCTTCATTTTGGTTACTTATTTATTTCGATATTCAACATTGATATTGTTGTACGATCTCTACGAATAAGTATATTTAAAAATAATAAATTTTCTCTTTGGTAATCTCAATTTAAAGTCCACATGAAAATTGTCTCTATATGATACGAAATAATAACCAATTGCTGATATCTACATGACTATTAAAATTGATATTCATGATATTGTTAAGTCGAATATATGTAGAATATAGTTGAAAGAAAAAAGAAAAAAAACGATGACGAAGTGGATATCGAATATCTGAATATAGAATCGAAGAACATACAAATGTAAATCCTTGAGAAAAATAAACTGAAATTATAGTTGTGCAAATATTTTTCTTCACAAATATGTGCAATAATCATATTTTTGTCAGGATCTCTTCGAAGCAATTTCTTCTCGTTTCGAAAACTATCAATATTATTGTCAAGTAGTTCCTTTTTGTTCTGCTGATCTCTTGATGATTCAATTTCTTGTGAATGAACTTTTATTTATTCTATCGATGAGATTTATTTAACAAAATTTATTCGAATTTCAAATATCGAAAAAGAAAATAAAAGCATCGGTACTTTGATGAATAAGTACTTTTTTTGGGGACGAAAGCAAATAATTGAATACAACATTGCGGCTTATATAATTATGCATTCGATAATTTTATGTCTTATACTCTTTATATTTATGACTTATTCGAGTTTTACAAAATGCAAATATTGATTTGATGGAATTTTTTATATTTTTCATAAGATAGATGAAATGACATTGTCGACAAAAAATAAAGATAAGAAAAATAAGTAACACAACGAGTGATAAAATGAGTGAAATCTATTTCACAACGTCTGTGCTTATTCAAGACAAACAAATTCGATGTCAGGCTTTTCGTTTTTTTCTTTTTTTTTCGAGTGTATACTCTTGTCATTCTGATATTAACTTCACTTGCCACTAAACTTACCTTTTCCTTTTTTTCTCTCTGCTTACTACCGTAGTTATTCTCTCTTGTCCTTTTACACGTGATAAAAAAAGCCAACATCTACATAAAAAAGTTTTCGTTTTGATAAAATCTTGTCGAAAGTTTTTCATTGTTTTATTTACGAAAAACGACAGTTACTTGTCGACTTAGTTTTATATTTTTATTTTAGTGATCAAAATAATTTAAAGACTTTTTACAAAGAACATCTATTCGATTTGTTGATTGCTTTCAATTTAAATAATGAAATATACAAATATTCACAGATTATTTTACTTCACTCAATCTATTTTATTGGTAATTTTTAACATTATTATCAATATATATATATATATGCATATCTTATTTTTTTTGTCTTGCTTTAGATATCTGCTATACATCTTAATGGAATATCTGCAGGTAACTGAAATTAATTCTTCAAATAGGTTAAGTCGGTAGTTGATAGTTCTTGAATATATTCATTAACAAATATAAATTTGACTTTTTATCAATTCTCAGAAGTATACCGATCATAAGAGTATTTGTAATTATTCTCATTATTGAGAAATTTAATGTATTTTTTTTCTGTCTCGCTAAATCTCAACTTCATTATCAATTTTACCATTGTCTTATCTATAACGAAAATATGACTATGATCTCACGTTGTTATTTACACCCTCAAGATATCAATATTCCGCAGATATTATTTAAATAAAAAAAATGTACAGAACATTTGATTTTTTAATGAGTGAACCCATGTGTTCATTTATATTTCTTATCAAGTGGTCAGACTGCTTATTATTTCTTATAACAAATTTATTCTAGTGGATTCCCCAACGGACGAAAATTCAAGCAGTACTACAGTCATATCATCAACAACACCAACAGCATCTACAGCAACATCCACAACCACAACAATAACAACAACAACATCCACAACAACAACATCATCATCAACAACATCCACAACAACAACATCATCATCAACAACAACAACAACAACAGAATCAACAACAGAATCAACAACAACATCCACAGCAACATCATCATCATCAACAACAACAACAACAACAACAGAATCAACAACAACATCCACAGCAACATCATCATCATCATCATCAACAATAACAACAACAGAATCAACATCATCATCAACAACAACGACAATAACAATAACAACAACAACATCCACAACAACACCATCATCATCATCAACAACAACAACAACAGAATCAACAACAGAATCAACAACAACATCCACAGCAACATCATCATCAACAGCCACAACAATAACAACAACAACAACAGAATCAACAACAGCTTCAACAACAACAGTAACAGCAACATCAATAACAACGACGACATTGACAACGACAACCAGTAAATATATTTATTTATTCTAAAATTGATTTAATTGATATAAATGTTTTCTCAATAGGTCAACCGTGCCCTGATAAGTTAGCAGATAAAATCAACATAAGGGTTCGTGAGAGCACGCATTTCACAGGTTCTATTATGTACAACTGTACATCAGTACACGAATTACATTTAACGGTGTTTACGAACACAAGTAGCAATTGTAACGCTTCTAAATTTTTAGTAAATGGTACATTCAGTACAGCTGATATTACTTGTACAGATATCGTAGGATTAGCTGGTCACAATTATCAGTTTTCTGTCGGTAGCACTCATAGTAATACCAATCTGAAGAATCAAACATACATAATTACACTTGCACCGTTGCCTCTTACTAATGTGTCGGTTGAGTTTAATGCCAGTTATATTAATAACAATACAACGAATTTTACTATAGTTGATTGTAAAAACATTGCGGATCCGAAATATTTTGATTTTCTATGTGATCGCACACAACCAAAAAATGGAACGAAAACAGATGAGTGTCAATATAGTTGTTCAAATGTAGTACATGGTTCGAAGTTGAATGTAACGGTTATTCGATTAGATTTCCTAATAGCAGACAACGGTTCAACTTGGCCACAAGAGACAACGGAAAAAACATTAGAAATAGGTATGAATGACTTTGTTTGACTTCTTTTCGTGTGAATCTACTTTTGTCTACTCAAGATCTTGATGTAGTCAAAAACTTGAAGTTTAACTCATCTACCACAACAAATGGAACAGCAAACGTTAATTTTCAACGTCCAGAAGGATATTATAGCAGAATTACTATTAATTGTAATTCAACAAATATGATCTGTCATCCTGATTCTGTCACAGCGACTGCCTCAACAAGTGATACCAGTCAAATATCCATAGAATTATCCCCAATGGTTTCAGGAACGAATTATAATTGTAATGGTATAACCTCAATGTCAGGTTTCTCAGATAATTTATCTTCTATATACAATCTGACTTTGCCGGGTAAAATAAATAGTTTTTAATTGAAAAAATAATTCTATTTTTCTATTTATTTTTAAATAGATTTACTTCCTGTGCATTATAACGGAAGCCGTGATTTCGATCAAACAAAGTTCAATTTAATAGTCTACCCAGAAAGTGATTATAAAACGATCGAAGTTAACTGTAGTGTATCCAATAATACACTACCTTGTAAAAACTTCTCCACGGAAATTTTGCATTGTTCACCAACATTTAGTTTTTCTGGGGATCGTGGTTGTGATTATTCTTGTGTTTTTACAACAGTGAAACATGGTTATCTATCTGTTTCTTCACATCCACACAATCTTTCAATCAGTAAATATCAATCTTTTCAAAGAATTAGAAAAAAACAATTTGAAACATTTGCTTAGGTCCTCCTCAACCATATATTCTGAGTGCCAAAGAAACATCATCTCGTTCAATTTATATCTCCTGGAAAATCGATGAATCTTCATATATTAGTTCATTCGACATACTCAAAAATGGAACTGTCGCGAAGACTTTAAATCGTGCAGAAATTGAAGGAAAAACAAGTTTTAACTGTAGTTTGAATGATGATATTCATCCCTATAAAAAGTAATACAATCAGATATTCGTTTTCAAAAAAATCTATTCGAACTATTTTCAGTTACAATCTTACGGTAAAACTCAATTCAAATAAACATACGACTTCATCGAATTGGACAAGTGTAGAAACACCACAAGATGGTAAATACATTGTTTCTCGTCTTTCTTTTTCATTTCAATGTCATTTATACTTTATTTTATATTAGCACCGGAGCGACCAACCGGAGACGAAATCACAACTTCAGTTAAGATTGATAAACCAACAGATCCTACGAAACCTACGTTTAAAATCAAACGATCACTATTCAATGCTGAGAATGGACCTATTGTCCAATATATAATTTATGTTCGTCAAAGTATCATTGATGATTATTTTATTTGACTAAATTGATATTAACTCAGATATATTTCAGATGCCACCAATGACAGTCCAGATATAGTCAAAAACGGAACATATGAAAACGCGACAAAAGATGAATCAGTTGACTATATGGCTGTAGAATATCCATTAAACAAGGGTTTAACAGGTAATCAATAGATTTTATTAATTATTATTTGCACTCATGTTGTTTGCTTTTGAATATAGAACGAACTACTGACGATGAGTCTTTTACACTCCGATTAGGCATTGATACAACATGTAGCACTGAAATTCCTTGTAACAATGTATTACCAACCAACAACGAGTTCAGGTACAAATAGTTCTTCTTTATTTCTCTGCTGTCAAATGAAAATTCGCATAGATTATTGATCGCTGGCTGTACAATCATTGGTTGTACTCTAATTGTCACTGACAGATTCATGGCAGAAGGTAATTTCAATTCAATTGATTTTCTCTGATTAAAAATCGATGTCAATATATTTTTCATAGGTCCAGATAGTGAAAAAGACACTTCGTGGGTCTATGTTCTAGCTGGTGTTTTGAGTTTTGTTGCCGTTCTAATTGCTATCATCATTTTCGTTACCATCAAATCGCGAAGGTCAAAAAAAAGTAAAAAATCTAGCCGACGAAGGTAATTCTTTGCAATGAAAAGATTTAAAAGTTTGTCTTCATCTTATTTTGTTCTCTTTTTTAAAGACATATTCGGTAACATTTTTCGCCAACAAATCTACGATTTTATCAGAAAAATTCTTCTTCTCCTAGACCAGTAACAATGCCACCGGCACTCTATCAAATTGAACGAAAAAAGTTCAAAAAAGAAAATCTTTCGAAACCAAAAACATTCGCATGTTTTCTTTAGACCGAAACCATTGTATCGATATGTTAATCTAACAAGTGATGATATTCAAGAAATTGAAGCTGAATATCAAGTCAATTTCATAATCAAATTATTATTGTTTTTTTTTAAAGATGAATTGAATTGTAGGAATTAGAAAATACATCTCCACAATTTCGTCAATCGGATTATGATCCTGATTTCGCTGAATACAATCGATATGCAAATATTCCAGCTCGAGGACCTTGTAAAACCAAATCTTTTCATTATTTTTTTTTATTGTTTTTTGTTCTATTTGAAGGGAATGACACAGCAGTTCGTCTACGAGGTGATCATCGTTTACATGATTATATCAATGCCAATGAAATCATGGTGAATTTGACAAAAAAATCAATCGAAAATCGAAGTTTTTCTTGTTTTCGATAGGGTTTGTATAGTGATAGACAATATATAGCGTCTCAAGGACCATTAAAAGAAACAACAGAAGATTTCTGGGAAATGGTTATTCAATATGACGTTTTGAAAATTATTATGTTAACGAAAACAGAAGAAAAAAATCCACATAATCCATCACAACCATTGGTTTGTTTGATAGATTTTCATTGAAAAAGCAAAAATATTCGACATTTTAGCCGAAATGTTTTCGTTATTTTCCTGAGAATCGAAATGAGTCTTTGTCATTCAATAGTATTACAGTCGAAGTCTTGGAAGTCGAAATTCGAACAAGTTCAAACCTTGAAATTCGTCATTTAACTGTTAAAAATGTAAACAAAAAAAATCCAAAGAATCATTTTTATTTTTTTTTGTTTGTCTCGTAAAAGGACCACGAAGAACGTCATGTTTATCATTACTATTTCACTGGTTGGCCTGATTTCAGTGCTGTCGATCGGTCGAGTTTACTTGATCTTATCGAAACCGTTGATAATCACGGTTTAACATCAGCTGAGCCCACTCGAGACGATTTATTAAAACCAATGGTTGTTCATTGCAGGTACGTTCATAGAAACGAATTTTCCATATTGAATTGTTCGATTTGTAAAGTGCTGGTGTCGGTCGAACGGGTACTTACATAGCTGTTGATATCATTCGACATTTAATCGACCGAGAAGACGAGATTTCCAATATGGAATTAGATGTTATGGGAATTGTTTATCAATTAAGACAAGATCGAGCGAAAATGGTTCAAACAAAAGTAGAAATTTGACAAATTTAATTCGACAATTTCTGAATTGGCAATTTTAGGATCAATATGTTTTAGTCAATCGTTGTGTTGAAGAATATTTAAGACGAATCGGTTTACTTGATGAAGGTGTTTAAATCGAATCAAAATTCAACAGAATAAAATTGTTTTTCCTTTGATTTTAGTTGCTCGACAGGCAATTCAACACCGAACAAACGCGGCGACAGCGGTTCAAGTCGATGATTACGTGGATTTTAATCCAAGAAATTCAGGAGCAGGTTCGGAAACAGCTTGTATTTATACGAAAAAGCCTAAATATACTGAACCTACAGGCGATAATCAATCACAACAACAATCAAGTGTCGTTCAAAGAAATTCTTAAAAACGAACAAATTTCGGTGTTTTTATTTTTCTGTTTTGTAAAAAAAATTTTGAATTTGATTAATTTTTTTTTTGCAAAGAAGCAAAAACTGCATTGTGATCGGTGACATTCGATGTATTGATAATAAAACAGTCTTCTAAACTCCACGAATCATTTTCGTTGGGTTTTAAATAAATATAATCAATTCGCGTATGAAATCGACATGTTACAACTTTTTCATCTTTTAAATCAGGATTTTTCAATCGAAATGCATCTCGATAATTCAATTGTTTAGTTATGAAATTTGTTAAATCAAAGAATGGCGGTTCCCAATTTGATTTTTGTCTTAATTGCCGAATATTTTCTTCGAAATATTCATCTGAATAATCATTTTCAGAAAGCGAATTCATATCTCCGAGAAGAACATCGATTTTCTTTTCCAATGGATCGAATTCTTTGATTTGTCTCAATCGATTCTTTTCATCTAAATGATCTAAATGTGTCACAGCAAATGTTCGATTGTGTAGAAATGAATCTTCTGTTGCATCAAAAACACATTGTAAAAATCCTCGTGTTTCATTTTTGCATTTATCTGTCGTTCGTTGATTTGAATATTCTCGAATTGGATATCGACATGCAAAACCATTTCCAAGATAGCTTCCAGCTGGTAGTCCAACTTGATAATATGGCAAATCAACAAGTTCACAGAACCTTTTCCAACTATTATTTTCTATTATTTCTTGAACAGCAATCAAATCGAGTTTAAAAGGCTTCAAAATCGACGCTAATTCTTCACAGGTGTTCTTCCCTGTTGATGGATTGCGAAAGGAATGAGCATTGACTGTTGCGAGACGAAACGTGCTCATCTTAAAAATTCGTTTTCTTCGTGTGCAAAGGAAGTGTTTTTTCAAAGAACAACCATTGACTGTGAAACGTGTCAAATGCAAACTGAATGACGAAAGCCATAAAAAAAAGATGTCGGCAGATTGCGAACAAAGAATTGTGATGAAATTTTCTCGATTGACTTTTATTTCGAAAACAAAAAATGAAGAAGACATTTATTCGACTAGATCTTTGTTTTGTTATTTTTAAGAGTCACTGTTCATTGAATTATCGGCTAATCGACGACGATCGATTAACGCACGTTGCCATTCGGGACGTTCGCGAGTTCGAGCTGGACCACCGATAAATTGATGTGATTTTGATATTGGAATTGGAGCTGGACGCTGAAAATAGAAGAAAAATGTTTTTCTTGAAATTCAATTTCAATTGAAAAGGATTTTACAGCTTGAAATCCAGTTGGTTTCCATTGAGTCCCATTTTGATTAACATTTAATTCCGCTTCGGAATTCGATTGCGAATCATTTTGACTGATATTCGATGTTCGAATAACTGGTCCAACGGATTGACTTTGTCGGGATCGTCGATCGGAAGCAACTGATTCTCGTTTGTCATTGTTTAATAAACCTATTGGTTATTTTTTTATTATCAAAATAAATAATAAAATTGACAAGTCTTACTATCACGACGAACTCGACGTAAATTTGATCCAACTTTCCTATTCGAAACAAAGAAAAGCAATTCAAATATCCAAAATAAACGAATAAGTCTCTCCCGATTTGATTAATAGTCATGCAAAGAACGTGTCAATATTAGAAATTATTTAATAACAAAAAAAAACAGAACTTATATAATTGTCGTGAGTCTACATACCAAAAATCTCCTATAAATAATTGATTCGAAAGAACAACAACAATCATTTATCTTTTGATCGAAAATTGTCAAAACTCGTTCACTTACTGAATTTCTTTTTGAAAAGCTTCGGGTGACATATTCGTCGCCCTGAGCCAAGGTGCATAAGCCTGTGCAGGTAATTTGATCCGTTTCTTTTCACTTAATTGATTCAATGAATCGATACTATGCAGAAGAACATTTCCATCGGGATCAGTAGAATTGGCTCTCGTGTCTCTTCGAGTGGCCTCGTGTTTTTCAACTTGTGCACGAAGTTCAGAAATATCGAAACGATGATTTTGCATGGGTTTTGTCGGATAAATCTCGTGATTCGACAAGAATTCATCTTCAGTGACTTGATTCGATGCATCACAACGAGAAACATTTCGTTTTTTAACAACTAAACGAACGATTCGAGCGTTTTCTAACTGAATTTTTTCACTTGTTTTGGAAGATTTATTGGAATTCAATGGAATATTTTCATAAACACGAAGTTGTTGGGCAAGAGACGGATAATTATAATAATCCGCTAAATCAATTGGACTCATATGATTACTATTCAATAATTTAACTGAACAATGAGCTCGTTCAATTAAAACTGCACATGCTTTCGCGTGACCATTTTCAGCTGCCTAAATTCAAGTTTTTGGTTTTAATAAAAAGACAAAAAATTCAATTGAAATAGAATTCGAACCACATGCAATGGACTATTTCCTGTGCTTGAAATGAAGATTTGAGCATTTCGATCTAACAAATAAACGAGTAACAACGCATCTCCCGTTGCAGCTGCATAGTGAAGTGAACTATTATTCATATAATCAACATCGTTAACATTCATATTTTGTCTTTCCACCTAAATTCAATTCGTTTTTAGAAGTTAAAAACAATGAAACACTCAAGTGTTTACCAGCCATTGAACAAGATGCAATTCAGGATTTTGACAAGCTGAAACAACCGATTAAAATTCGAAAAGAAAAGAGAAAAAACGAAAAAAATCCAACCGGCATGCAAACAATTGAGACCGTTTTCGTCTCGTAATTTGCAATTGGCACCACGTGAAGCTAGAATTTGAGCTGTTTCTAAAGAACCCTTTTGACAAGCCAAATAAATCGGTGTTAACAAAGCAGTTGTTTGTTCATTGACAGTATCGGGTGCAAAATTTAATAAGAATTTCACACATTCACTGTGGCCGGATGCGCTGGCATAGTGAATCGGTTGGAAACCATTGTAAGATCTTATGTGACTGTCGGCGGATTCATATTCGAGTAAATAACGAAGACATCGGATTGAACCGTAAGATGCAGCTGAAAACAGATTTCAATTTCGAGAAATAAAAAAAGATCGGATTTCGGTTTGGTTACCAAGATGTAATGGCGTGTTACCATGCTGATCTTGTTCATTCCAACGAAGTTTTTCAAAGGATTGACTGGTTTTCAACGGATTTAATTGATGATAATGAAGTAAAAAATGAAGAACTTGAATTTGATCGCAAACCGCAGCATCATGTGCACATGTTGCACCGTGTTCAGTGCGTAGTTTACTTAGATCGATGTGTTTTTTTTGGATAAAATATTCTAAAATAGGGATATGACCGGAACGTGATGCATAATGAGCGAGTGTCGCTTGTTGTTCATCACGAATCAAACAAATATCTTGAGCTGAAACATTGTTTAAAATATTGACGAGCGTTTGTAAGTCGCCTTGTTCACAAGCTTTAAATAAAACAGAATATTCGCTGATTGACGAATGGATTCGATTGTTTGATAAGGCCATTTCAACCACAGAAATTACATCTTATCTAAATCAGATTCGCATTTTTTTTCTTCTCTTTTCAATATATATGAAAATTCTCTCATTTTTCTTTTCTTTTTTTTTGTGCGTTTATTAAATTGTTATTCAAGGTTACATTCTTTTTTCTTATCTTATCGTTATTCGTTACTTCAAAGTAGAAACAAAATCAGCAAATAAAACGAGAGATTTACCTCTATTTATTGATGCTTTCAATCACAAAATGGAAATAATGAAAAATACGATGCAAACCAGATGTCCCAAGGACGAGCCATCTTGACTATGACTCATCTTTTTTTCTTCAATGAGAAAAGAAAAAAAAATGTAGTTTTAGTTTCAAGAACACCCACTCAATGACAAACTCGATAGAGGACTCTATAATGCTTTTTCTCAATTCTCTTCGAAAAATTTTCCTCGAGAAATGTGTGAAATGCAAAACTGAATGACAAAAAAACATAAATTATAGAGAAAGAAAACACATAATGTGCATTAAAACAATATAAATTTGACTCAACATGAAATAAGAAAATCTAGCTAATGAAATATCTTTTAGCAACTTCAAAATACGATTCGTTCAGAAAATGAAGTATATTACGATCGTATTGGACCGTGTGTAAACGATCGGATAAGAGTGTATTCGACAGTCAACAACTCCTTTCGATCTTGAAAACACATTGATCCACATATCATCGTCTGTGATTCTCGCCTTCTTTGTTCTTGGAAATGTCTGGGCGATTAGTTTGGTTTTAGTACGAGTTCTACGATCGACTTCAAGAAAACACACTCACATTCATCTTTTTCTATGGAAACAGCACCTGTTTTATCAAACTGTTACAACAGCATGGTGTTTAAACGTGATTAACCCATTACTACTTGCTGAAAGAATTTTTTCAATTTTAATTTAATGTTGTTATAGCCAATGTATTCAAATTATTAGCCTACTTTGACAAAATACTAGTAAAACTTTCTGAAACAGTCGTTGTTCCGTTTTTACTCTTGATCTATTTATCTTTGCATCTTTGGTTTTATCTTGTTAGAAATAGAAATATTGATTTTTTTTGTTTATCTACGGCTTTATACTGATACTAGAATCTCATAACTTCTTCAGTGAGAAGAGAAGAAACCTTTTTTTAGTAGTCTTCGACAATATTTTTCCCAATTTATTACATTAAGATATATGGATACCAAAAAAAATCATAAAACGACGCATTACCTATACACATTGTAACACTAATTAGCAATTAAAATCAAATTAGATATGTTTTCTTTCTTTTAACGATTAATCTAATCGATTTACGTTTCTATTTTTATTGCTGTTTGTTTTCATCTCATTTTTCTTATGGAAAAAAACACAATCTAAATGACATCACGGGGACAAACACAGTGACGAATTTTTTTCTTTGGAATAAAAAAATGTTTTATTTTGAATATGACGACAGAAGAAGAAAAAACATGTCAACTGCGTCATGCTTTGGAAATTTATTCGTATAAAAGAAAGCGAAAAAGAAAACCAAAACAAAATACCGACAAACATTTTCTTCCTATTTGCTTGCGTTTTAGATAAAAAAAACAAAAAAACATGGTCGATACAAATACGACTAATGAACAAAATTCGTTTGATTTAAAAATAACAACGAGTTGGTTAAATGATTCTGCTCTTCTAACTATCAAATCCAATGAAAGTGTTGGTATTCGTGCTGGCTGTGATATTTGTTGTGTAATTGACATCTCAGGTTCGATGTCATCGGAAGTCAACATTCAAAGTGGAGATAAAATTGAACGAAGTGGTCTTTCCCAGTTAGACATAGCTAAACATGCATTGAAAACAATTATCAATTCATTGACAGAAAACGATCGTTTATCCGTAGTTTCATTTGATAATCGAGCTAAAATTGTCTTCGAATTGAAACCAATGGATGATCAAGGACGACAATTTGCGACACAAAAAGTCGAAGAACTTCGAACAGCTGGCTCAACAAATCTTTGGGACGGATTAAAAACAGGTTTAGATGTTTTATCTTCTCAGCAACGAACAAATAATTCCAATGCTGCTCTTTTCCTATTGACCGATGGCGATCCAACAGAAATTCCTACAGGTGGACATTTAGTTGCTTTAGAAGAATATAAAAAGCAAAAGAACTTTACTTGTTCGGTGAATACATTCGGTTTTGGTTATACGTTAGATAGTCAACTGTTGGATGATCTCGCTCGAATCGGAAATTCAGGTTCTTATGCGTTCATTCCCGATGGAACTTTTGTTGGAACAGTTTTTGTCAATGCGATTTCCAATTTATTAACAACTGTTGCAACGAATATCAAATTGACAATTGAAGATCCACAAGCCAATATCGATCAATCATCGATCTATTTGGCCAATTATTCAAAAGAAGACAATCAAAATAAAGTATCGAAATCTGCTAAGCGCTTTAAATTACTAAAATCTTGTTTTTTTCCGATTACCAAGGAAAATCAAAGTGAAACTCCGAAGACTTTGCGTCTCAATTTGGGTTCGTTGATCTTCGGTCAAACAAAAAATGTCGTTGTCCCAATGAGTTTCGAACAATTCGAGAATTTAAACGTAACTCTTGATTATCAATCAGCTTTTGGACAAAAAACTAAACAAACGAAACTGATCAATAAAATTGAAGCAAATGAAAAAGTTTTTAATCAACAAAAACATCGATTAGAATTAGTTCACTTTATTCGACAAAAACGTGAATATGCTTTACAATCTGGTAATGCACTTCAATCCAACGATCCAAATATATTCAATGATCTACAAATTTTACAACAAAATATCGAAAATCACGCGACAGATGATGAATATCTCGCTGATCTTCTCAAAGATCTAACTGGACAAGTTCAAGAAGCTCTTTGCAAACTCGAATGGTTTCATAAATGGGGCCGACATTATCTTCCAAGTCTCGCCAACGCACATTTATATGAATTGTGCAACAATTTCAAAGATCCCGGCGTTCAACATTACGGAAAAGGTGAATTGTTCGATAAAGTTCGAGATGAAATGGACTCGATCTTTTGCGGTTTACCTGCACCTGTTCAAAGCATTGCACATTCCTACGATTCACCATCGACACCGATTTCCATGTCTGCATTTAATAATAGTAATGGTGTGTGTTTTCATGGATCATGTACAGTCAAACTTCTCGATGGATCGATTAAATTCGTTAGAGATATCCAACGTGGTGATCAATTGTATCCTCATGGTGGACAAGTTCGTTATGTTGTGCAAACAATGTATCAACAACCTCGATCGCCGATGGTTCTTGTTCGTATTCTCTCTTTCTTGTTTCTTCGTTCAAAACAACGAAATCGTTTTTTAGTTTGACTCAGGTTTGATCATCACTCCTTGGCATCCAATTCGTCTCAACGGCGTTCAATGGGTTCATCCATGTTCGATTCATCCATCGACGGATATCATCTGCGAATCAGTATTTAGTTTTGCTTTAGACAAAGGTCACACCGTATTGGTTAATGACGTTGAATGCATAACATTAGGTCACGGGTTCAAAGACGATGTTCTTCGACATAATTACTATGGAACTCATCGAATTATCGAAGATTTAAGACTTCTCGATAGTCAACAGAATGCCAATGGTTTAGTTCGAATTCAAATCAATGACATTCAACGAAATAAACGAACGGGTCTTGTCAATAGAATTCAATGCAATACTCTCCCAATTGATTCGTAAAAACGTTTCATTTCATTTCTTTTCTTTTTCAATTGATTTTTCTCCAATAAAGTGATTGTTCGCTCTCTGACCTTCGACTTGATTCGTTCGTTCGAGAGAAAAGACAATTGATTTGAATTAGTTGATGTTTATTTTATTTCGAGAAAAAACCAAAAGTAATTGTTTAATCTAAACTACACAAGAATATGTATGTTTTTGAATTCTCTGATAGTAATACACAGATATGAATTTTGGTTCAACAACAAAGAAAAAAAAACAACACACAAAGAGAGATATTCGAAAGAACAACGAAAACGAAAAATATCTGACAACTACGAACTACATGAATTTTGAACGTTTTATTTGGATTTTTTTGTTTGTATTTGAATAAATCGTTTGATTTGTTCATTTAGCGGCTTTTTTTGGTGAAGCAGCTTTTTTTGCAGCTTTTGGTTTGGCGGCTTTTGGTTTAGCTGCAGCTGGTTTCTTAGCGGCTGTTGATTTGGGTTTTTTTGGTGTAGTTGCCTTGGCAGCTTTTGGTTTGGCTGCTTTTTTCGTTGCAGTTTTCTTTGCACCAGCTGGTTTAGCGGCACCTGCTTTCTTTGGTTTCGATGTTTTAACTTTTTTAACTTTGCCTGCAGCTGTAGCTTTTGGTTTAGCAGCTTTGGGTGATTTAGCTTTCTTAGCTTTGGTCGTTGCACTTGCTGTTGTTGCTGGTGCAGCGGCTCCTCCGGCAGCGGCTGGTGCTGCAGCTGAATTGTTGGCGGGAGCGGCGGCTTTTTTCGTTGTTTTCGATTTTGGTTTCGATGTTTTCTTTTTGGCTGCGCCTGTTGCTGATTTAGCTTTCTTTGGTTTGCTCGATTTCTTCTTGGCGACTTTGGTTGCGTTTTCGTTTAATTTAAACGAGCCACTTGCACCGCTGCCTTTGGTTTGTTTGAGAACTTTAGCTTTGACGCCGTTTTTAAGAGCTAATTTGAGATGTTGATTGGCTTGAGCGGGATCGAGTGAATAATTAGCCAAAACATATTTGAGAATTGCAGCACGTGAACTTCCGCTACGTTCGTTCAAAGCTTTTAGTGCGGCTTTGATCATTTCGGAATATTTTGGGTGCGATGAACCATGAGCTGATTTGCTTTTTGTTGTTGTTTTTTTCACTTTTTTTGGTGAATTCGATTGAACGTTTTGAACGGTTGAAACTTGAGCGTTTGTATTTTCGGCCATTTTGATCTTAAGTTCTGATGAGAACTGTTGGGTTAAAATTGCAGAGAATTTGATTTGGTAAAATTGAAAATTGAAAAGAGAATGAACTCTGTGAAACAAAAACAGAAAATAGAATTTTGAAAAACAAGAAAAATCGATTGATTTACCTTACGCTGTTGCTTAAGTTTGTTATATGAATTGTTTGACGGTTAATCGTCGATATATATAGCCACATGAAAACTATCGACTCTCACTTAGGTCATGTCTTTGTTGTCTTTCTCTTTCCTTTCCTGTGTTTCGTGTAGGACAAACGGCATTTTTCATTCGAATCTATTTTAGTATTTAAGAGATTTCGACATGAATTTGGTCGAATTTCGAGAAAGTAATCTGATGGATGAATAGAGAACTTTTTTTTCTATAAGATTGTTGAAAAAAATTTGAAGATATAAGAAAAATTCGTTAGGTTTCTTTCGATAAAAGTGAAAAAAACATCGGTGAACTAAAGAGATTTTCGTAATATTTTATGAAATCTCCCGGAAATTTTTTATTCGATTTGAAAGAATTTCTTATGAGTTCATAGAGAATTCTTTGCTCGTTCATTTGATATAAAATTCACTTGAATTTCTCCGAAAAATCAATGGAAAACTCGTCGAATAAATCAACAGTAACGAACAACATGGGTTTTTTGTCAAACTTGTTTTCGAATTTTCGCTTTGAAAATCATTTTGATTGAAAAATATTTTTTCATAGATCGATAGAGAAAATTGAGACGAATCGATTGATATCATTTTCAGTTCATTTTAAATCGAAATTCTTGATTAAAAATCGATTTCTTTTTTACCCGTTGGAATATAAAGACACGTTGTGACCTTTATATTTTCTTCTTTCACAGTCTTTTCTTTTGTTAACGTGAAAATATATCCAAAGTCTGTAAACACTGTTGTTTTATTCACAATGAAACGTTAAAAGAATCTAGTTTTTGTACAATCGATTGAGAAATTCACTAATTGGATCGGTAAATTGAAATAGAGCAATGATGACCAATGCCAATGACAGATCGACAGAGAAAAATGCAATACGAAAATGATATTTCGGTGGAGACGTAAAAAATGACATCGAAAAAAAGATTGTATACGGTAAACCAAGTGTAACAAGAACGATAATCAATATTACAATTCGACGAACCATTTGAAATTCGCGTTTTATTCGTAATAATTGATTAACAGGCGTTACAACTTGACTCATTCGTTGAACATAACGAACTAATTTAAAATAAATGAAAATTATAATACCAATCGGATTTAAATACGATAGAAAACAGGTATAAAATATAGAAAATTTCTTTTCAAACAACATATGACAAACTTGATTCGTGGCATCGTATTCGATTTGATTCGAAAATAGAAATGGAAATGGATGTACAATCGATAGAATCCAACTCAAGATTATTAACAAAATCGGCTTTTTAGCTGATTGACAAAACGAATGAGTTGGACATTTAATATGAAAATAACGATAGAGACTTTGTAATAAATACGAATGACTTCGAACGGCTGAAAATGTGTAACTCAAATAGCCACGATAAACACAAAGAGAATCCTTCGATTCGATCTCTTTCAAATCGTTTAATAGAGAAAATTTCGCCATACTAAACATCACGGATGCAAACATTAATTCAGATAAATACGAATTACAAATGAGAAGTGTTAAAATCGAACGATTTGTTTTGGTAAAAATAAGAATTAACAACGAAATAAACGAAACGAAAACAACGAAACTTGTCGAAATTAACATCACGACATCCATCGGAATAAACCATTTTTCAATGACTAATTTTGTCGATCCATTTGAAAGTAACATTTTCCTAATTGGAAAGAAAAAAAACATTCATCATCATAATTGCAATGTAAAAAATCCTCGTCTACTGAAACATCACTCATTTAATTGAACGCGTCGTTTGAGAAAATAAAAAAAAAAAACTTCAGCAGGATATTCAATCCGACAGGAAGATTTCTTTTTACGTGCATTTCTCACTCGTTTTATGAATGGGCTCATTTCAGAAGTAGAACAAAAACTCGTTCGCGACTAAATTAATAATTTTTATTTTCAAAAAGAACAAGCTAATTAAACGCTACACAAATATTTGTCTCAATAGTCAAAAAAGAGAAAGTTTCTTTTTATTTTCTATGTGAATTGTCTTGAAAAGAGTCAATTCCTACTGAATAGCTTTGATAATCACTGAAAGAGATATTAAAAAGGAAATTCTTTCTTGACGTAAGAGAAATGTCTGTTCAAATCTTTCTTCTTTTCAAAATAAATCGTGCAGAATTTCATTGAGCAATGATTATTCTCATATCTTGAATAATGAACACGTTTTTATCTTGCTTGTACTTACAGATTTTAATCATCTTTTGCTAGATTTACTTAAAGTGCCTCTTCACTTAATTGTCAATTCACAATTTTATTTTTATTTTTTTGGTTTCATATTTAATGAGAAACAAAATACGTATTTGTCATGATTTCAGCTCATCAAATGTCGATTATTTTGAGCGAATCAGATTTGTGGTAAAACGTATTTGAACAATTGAAAATCTGTTCGATAATAATCGATGAGAATTCGAAATTGTTGATCATTGTCAATTGTCGTTCGAAATAACTCGAATACTTGATAATCATCAAGAGATTGTTGTTGTTTATTCGAATTGGAATCGAGTTCTTTCGATGGAAAATTCAGTTGATTTGCTGTTAAATATTTCATTAGAATTTGTTGATCATTTTCGAAGTTTTCGATTTTAATTATCGAATTAAATCGAAGCGAACAAAATCCACATCGAGACGAGATTCGTTCCCAATGACTGTTGATCGATCGGTTTTCTGCAATCGATTTGATTATATACAAAACGAATGTACGAAAATCTAGACGAATCTCATTTCGTCGAATTGTTAATCGACTTTCGTTGGTTTTCATTTCGACTAAAATCTCTTCTTCGAGTTGTTTCCAACCGGATAATGTGTCATCAAAATGATTATTGACAAATTTATCATTGTAAACCGAAGAAATACGTCGAAATGGATGACGAACAATGATAAATTTCAAGATATTTTCATTGTCGAATAAATCCTGCGAGTGTCGAGTTAAATAATATTTTTCAAAGAAACGTTTTTGATCGATCCAAATCTGTTTTCGATCGAGATCATCGAAGTTATTCGTTTGATTCAAACGAACTAATAAAACACGTCGAAGATTTGTCGATGCTGCTTTTGGTACATCACAATATAAAACATTCAATTCTTTTATATAAACAATATTCAAATAAAATTCACGATTCGATTCAACACAACGATCAGATCGTTTTCGAATTATCAAAACGAAAACGATTAAACCAAAGATTAAAACAAATCGACGATGCCGAAACATTTTAATCGTTTAACGAAAATTTTAAATTTCATTGCAAACAAACAACGATGACTCATGAAAATATAAATCGAATGAAGAGAAAAGCCTTGACAACAAAATGCAACAGGTGCCTATTGAAAAGAATATATTAAAGTTAATATAATTATTAAATAATTTTTTTGTTTTTTTGAAATATTTTATTTTGAGTTTAGATAAAAAGAAAAAAAACGAAAAACGGGTTATTTATTTAGTTTTTGTCTTTCATTCGTAGATAGCCACTGCAACCATAATAAGAACACCGACAATCAAAGCGAGCATTTCTAAGATCGATTGTTTCAATCCGCCGTTGGTTTCCAATAATTCGGGAATAACACTAACTGTTGCAATATAAATAAAACCACCGGCTGTGATCGGTAAAAACGTTTGAGTTGCCCATAATTGTGTGCCGATTGAGTGAAATAAAAGGCCAACTAAACAACCGAGTAGAGCACCAATAGCTGTTGTCAATTGTAAGAACATTGCCTAAATTCAATCGAGAGAATCATTGAGAAAAAGAAAATTTTTCAGTCTATTCATCGAACTTTTTTTCGACTGCATCCATTTTGAATTAAAATGGCATAATCACCGATTTCATGAGGAATTTCATGAAAGAATATCGTCATTGTTGTGATTGCACCAACTTTTCGTCCGAGTAAATATGTCGAACCAATGGCTAATCCATCGGTGAAATTATGTAGAAAATCAGCAAATAAATTCAAATAACCCGAAATTTTAATTTCACTGGCTGGAACAGCAACAGCAGCAGCTGCTAAAACAATCGAATTTCTTTCTTTTTGTGCTCGATTAAAATGAAATCGAACCTGTTTTTGGTTTGGTTTTCTTCGGTGATTTCTTTTTCTTGTCGTTGTCATCCTCTTCTGCGTCAGATACGTGTTGTTTTTCAACAACATTATGCGAATGACCATGCGAATGTTCGCCACCTTTGACATGTCGAACGAATTTTTCAACGAGAAGAAAAAGAAAAATGCCCAAAAGAATATTCAAACCAATGTGAATATCAGCCGAATGATCATGAGATTCGCCATGCGAATGAGAATGAGAATGACCATGACCCTTTTCATCGCTGCCATGTGACGACATTGCGTGAGGAATTAAATGAAGAAATGCATCGCCTAACAAACCACCTGATGCAAAACTTAATAAGATTTTTAAAATCCATTGATGTTGAGGACTATTTGTCACAGGAATAAATAAAAGAATGATTACAGGAGCAATACTAATGCCAAGTGTCGATAAAAGCGCCCAAGACATCACAGAGAACGGGACTTCTTCATCACCCTCATCATCATCACTTCCTTCATTATAATGAGGAGGACTGTATTTCTCTTCATCTGAATGCGCATGTCCATGTCCATG
>ERZ778023.1236-NODE-1236-length-42908-cov-52.848132_pt1 | contig 42908 bp, 50 predicted proteins | sample MGYA00375753_ERZ778023 | MGnify/ENA primary metagenome ERZ778023 (study PRJEB29350, sample SAMN05389822) | bioreactor metagenome | isolation source: Ammonium sulfate bioreactor | place: South Africa: University of Cape Town | collected 2014-04-04 ... | reverse complement strand
GGCATCGCCATTCGCATCGAATCCACATCGACCAGATCACGTATGAAATTTTCAAAGAAGAAAAATCTCCTTAAAAAAACTAAATGTTTCTGTCATTTGAAATAGTTACTTCCATCCACTGATGGAAATGATTCGCCTGCGAGTCATGGTTGTCGTACACCAATTAAAAAACCGAAACGACCACCGAATTATGCTGGTTGTAATGATGAACTATCAGATGGTTTCTTTGTTTTTTGTTTTAAGAATTTTGAAATCGATGAATTTGTTTTTCATAGATGAATTTCGAATACACTCGATTCATGATCATTCTCGAATGTAGTTCAATTGACAAAACTAATTTTAATTGAAAAAAAAACTAATTCTATTCTATTTAGAACTCCACCACCACCACCAATTGTTGGTGATCCATTACGTGTTCGTCTTTTCCCTTCCGATTCAGATGAAGAAATTTCTGATGATCATCTTGATTTGTAAATTTCGAATTCTATTGCCATTCTCTCATATATATTCGAATTTGATTTCTAGTCGAAAATCTCCTGGTCAATTTAAATTTGACAGCAGCGAAAATGAAGATTAAAATTTAACAAAAATCTTTTCATCTTCCGGTGTTCTTATTCTTCTAACTTATGTCAGATAATTCAAATTCATAATTTCTTTTTTTCTTCTTCTTCTTATTATTATTATTCTTATTACTATTATTCATTAAAGAAATAGTCTTAACGCAAGAGAGAGAGAAATATCAGATATATACGTATGCAATAACATGTTTTGATTGTCGCCTCGTACAATAATCTATATATCGACCGATGTTCTTCTTTCTATGTGCATGTTTAACTGCTCGATAATTATTAATTTTTTTTTATTTACTATTAAATTATGTACAGGTTGAATAAAAACATAATGGATTCTCTCTTGTTCTCTTTCTTTATTTATTATCATCTCTTCTTCTTCTTTTTTCTCTTATTTTCTTTATGTCAGTTAATTTGTTGAACTATTTTTTTTCGAAAAGTGTGTTTGTGTAAACATTTATTTATCCTCAGACAAAAACAAAAAAACTTTATAATAATTTGATTAAAACAACACACGAAATACAGCAAATATAGAAAAGAAAAAAACAACAATGAATATGAGAATGAATTTTTATTTATAGATGTTCAATGAGATCGTTGATTAAATCGTTGACTTGGTATCTTTATGGCGGAGTTTCGTGTTATTGTATGCAGAGATTTTTCGTTGATTTTATTCAATTAAAAACAACAGAAAATTCTCTCTTTCAATCAGGAGATATTATCCTATTAGATTTATGGAATCGATTAAAATTGCATAGGTAGAAGTTTGCTATTGATGAAAAGTTGTGAAGGCATCAATGAATCTAACGTGATTTTAGTATAGAAATAACTTGATTTATGCAGTATCACCGGACGATCATCATGAGAAAATCTTCGGACGTATTATTGCATTTGCCGATGAGGATATTAATGTTCATCCAGTGAATTGTCGAGTGAAATTTGTTCGAGTAAATAACTGGATTTTAATTTAATCTTATTTCATATTCGTTGAATAGATTCCAAAGGGAAGTGTTGCAATTGAATTATTAACAAATGATTCGACTAATCAAGAAATTAAAATTCTACCCATAGGTCTCATCGAAGGACGAACATTAGCAAGAGTAACAACAGATTTATTATGAATTCAATAAAATAGTTTTTATTTAGATTTGGCCATTAAAGCGATATAATAGTCAACTTCTGAATCAATCATCATCCAATAGATAAACTTGATATTAATAGGTTCTGCTCGATTTTTTTAAAATGTCTATCTGAACAATATTTTCTCTGTCAGTTTTGTTTCGTTGGGAAAGAGAAAAAAAAACAAAAGATCAAACACCGAAGAACGAAAAAAAAAAGAAATTGAAATTTACAATAAAGATAATAAGCTCCTAGAAATAATTTGAGCTGACCAAAAAAGATATTGAATATGTAAAATAGAGAATGAGAAGAGAAAACAAAGGAAAATCGAAACGTCTTCGATTTGTTTTAATCCGATTGTCAGTCAGCCAGTCAGTGAGTCACCGGGCGTTGATTTTGTCATATTCAAGAACTAATCGTGTTCTTCGGGGACTATTAACTTTCGTTCTTTGGTTACTCGTGCACCAAGACATTCTTGAAAGAAATGTCGTTGAAAATAATAATAATCATCATGTAGAATTGAATTTTTCTCAAAATCATGATCAGCATCTGGATAAACCTGAAGAGAAGAGAAGAGCAATTTTTAATTTCATGAGCAGTTTTTCGTTGAATTACTTTGTATTCAAATTTTTTAATATCAGTACTGATGAATGTCTTAGCTAATGCAGCTGAATGTTTGAAATGTACATCCTCTGAAAAATGATATTGATTCGAAATAGGCAAAGAAAGAAACGTTTGATTACCATCGGCTGTTCCATGAACAATAGCGATGCTTTTATTCGGAAGATTTGACTTTCGAGACTAAAAAACAAAGTTAAATTTATTCCGAAAAATCAAATCAATTAAATTACAGTTTTAACAGCTTGTTTAATTCCATGAATACGTTCGGTATAAACCGCATCTAAATAACAAGATAAGATCGGATGTTATTTTTAGTAGATCCTACGGTAATGAGTTAAATCATTGATTGGTGACTCGAGAAAAGCACAGATATATTCGTCGTTACTCGGATCTTCTAATAATTTCAAAGCAATCGTTGCAGCTGGTCCCTAGAAAAGCATCACGCTAAACATCCGTTTTTCTTCAACGCAAAAAATAGATTTACCCGCGCTTTAAGTCCAAATCGCGTGTCATTTAATGTACCATTAAATTTCCTTTCATTCCATTTCAAATGTCTACGAAGAGGAAGAGAAATGAATCTTCAACACCCTCAAACTATTTGTCATACTGTGCAAGTTTGATATAATCATCGTATTGTCGTTCGAACCAAGTTGGTGATTGATTTTTTAAATAATCTTCATCTTGTCCTCGGCTTCCATGTGAATCGAAAAACACGATACTAACATTATCTTGTGTGACTTGCGCGAATTCAACTAACGGTAGAACATATTTTTTCGTCACACGTTGATCATATAATTGATCATTTCTATGGAAAATAAATTTTTATTAAATAATCAAGAAAAAAAAAAGAAAGAATTTAGTTTTACATTGAAACAATTACAGGATAGGACGCAATCGTTTCATTTGGATTGTAGTTTGGCGGTAAGATAATCATTCCATAGCCGACTAATTATCAAAGAATATTTCGAAGAGAATATGCGAGATAAATCGAATTACCTGTATTCTTTTTATCTAATGGCACGGCGAAATAATCGACATAGGGCATTAAACGATTACTAATCCACTCGCGAAATGGATGATTTTCATTAATCAATGCTAAAATTGCAGAAACGAATTTTAGTTCAATAAAAACATCATTCTTTCTTTCTACCGAGTTTTTCTGTTTGACTGTATAACGTCGAAAACGGAATTGTCGATCCATAGCATTCCAAAATATAGTAACTTCCTTTTCCCGAACTAAACTTTGCATTTGCATATTCACACGAATCATTTCCTTGTTGACACGAAAGACATTCCGCTTCCAATTTATCATCCATATAGTTCAATCTATTTCGCACAGATCTCAGCGTTTTATTTTAGAAAAAGATCTCTGCCGTTTTCTCCTACCGGTAGACTTGTCGTTCTAAAGGATTGTTTAAATTCGAACCTGTAAAATAGATTTGATTGTAACTATCAACATGAATGATCTCATCAACGTAGATATTCGATGGTGATCTCGTGTCAATTTGTGGATGCTAAACGAGAAAATTGAATTGATTTTCATAAATATTCAAAACATACGGCTTGATCGAAATGAATACGAGCTATGTACGGATGAGCTTTAATCGATGATTTTTCATTTGTTGCTGATGATTCGAATCGCACGATAAAACCATAGATACCCAATGGAGAAAAAAATGGTTTGAGAAAACGTGGCGCAAGAAAACCTTTGCGTGTTTCTTCGACAAAACGAGATTTGAATACGATATTATCATGATTTCTCGATTGAATATCATATAATTGAATGACACTAGAATTTTGTCCACGATTTCCATAGACAACAGCTAAACATGTATCACAATACCAAACGACATGATAGATATAAAAATCCGAAGTTCTAAAAAAGAAAGAAAGACAAACAAATGAAGTTGATTTTTGTTGTTGTTATTTACAATTGTTCGTATTCAGTTGGTCGAGGAACACGTTGAGTTCTTCCTGATTCGATATTGTAAATGTAAACATCGAAACTTGGCAATATATCACCATATTTTGGGTAAGGAATCGAATACAAATCATTATCTCTACTTTTGAAATCATATCGAAGAAAATGAGATAATGAAACGTTTTTTAAATTCGTTTTTATATATGCTAAATAACGATTATTTGGCGACCAATATAAAAGAATATTTTGCTTGAAAATTTCATCTAAATTATCAGTATGAGAGAAATCAATCAATCAATCAATCAAAGATTATTTACATTCATAAATCCATTCGATGAGACCATTATGCATAGTTTCTCGATTTCCGTCAAATGTCACTTGAATGGTATTGGTTCGCGAAATATCATAGAGATAAATATTGAATTTATGAATAAACGCCTAGAAGCAAAAGAAAAGTCAAGAGATCGATTGAGTTGTTTAATAATATCAAAATTTTACAAAATAATTGTCATTAAGAGAGTATAAAACAGCGGACAAAGGTACAATTCGTCCGTCAGGAAGACCGATTGAAGCGATTTTTTTCGATTTTTCGTATAGATCGAATTCATAATCTGTATAATATCGATGCACCTAAGCAAAAAAAATCAATACATTCGTCTGTATTTTGTTTGTAACAAACTCTATCTCGAGCTTTCGGTATGAGAACATATTTGGCTGTTGGTGACACCAAACTTTGATTCATATAATTATGCTGAATAATATTCTTTCGAATTAATAGTTCATCTTTTAAAGTATCACAGTTATAGGTATAAATTGAATCATTTGCATCGAGATAGAAAAATGTTGTATCCGATATCCAAGTTCCATTCCATCTACGAACAAAAATAAAAACTCGAATCTCTGAAAAACATAAGTCAATTACGGCTCAGGAACTTTAATATTGAATATATCTTGTTCACTTAGTGGAATCAGATCAAGTGGAGGTGGTGGTGGACCTAGATGATTAATAACAATAAGTCAATGAATCTTTTGCTCATAGAAAATAACATACGATTGCGTGTTATGAATATTGCAAGAAGAATAAATAGGCAAATAACTGTAATAGCCACAAAGGCTATTCCTAAGCCTTTCCAATTTTGTTTTTTACTCGTTCCACCGACCAATTCCTATGATAGAAAAACCGAAATCAAATCGATTATTTTCAAATAAAAATCGAACGAAAATATTCTCATTGATCTGTTTCTCGAGAGAAGAATTCTTTCAATAGCTCACCACACAGAAAGAACAACATTGAAATAGACTCGTGTCATCTCTTTTTGTCTCATCTTCATATTGTTGTTGTTGTTGCGATGCAAACATCAAGAGTAGTTTTCTTATGGTAAAAAAATTAACAGTTGTTAGAATACGCGATGAAGATCGTGATGATGAAAAAGCAAAATAAGAAAACGACGACGACGAAGAAGAAGAAAAAATCAAGGAAAAAAAAAGAAATCGATTGGAACTAAAATGAATATGCAACTCTATTAACGGAAATCGTTCGACAATAGAAGAAGAAGAAGAAGAAGAAGGAAAAAGTCGAGAAGAAAATGACGTTCATTTGACTATCTTTGAAAATGGACAGAAATCAAGCAAAATAAAACAGAGAAAATGACTTCGATAGAAAATAATTAAAATCTGTTTCCTATCGTGAACGTTTTCTTTTGATTCTAAACACTTCTATTCCTATTATTTCTATTTCTATATCATGTTGATTTCAATGACATTAAACACGATTTATATTCACTGATTCGAGAAATTTCTCTTTCACACTCTTTCTTTTCGATGGAGATTTTTATAAACACGGCATGCTAATCCTTTATTAGGTCCAATGATATCGATATCGTAGGCGAAATAGAATCCATATTTGAGATTAATAGTTTACTTATAAACAAAATCGAAGTAATAAGCCAAATTTCTTTCTTTTCTAATACGAATTAAAAATCAAAATCAACTCACTTTATAACGAACCATAGTCGCCATTCTTTGATTTGTCTTCTTTTGAAAGATCCAAATAGAGGAGATATATATATATGCGCGTGTCTGATGTTTGAGGAATTAAATTAGAGTCAAGAAAATATGTACATCGTCAAGCGTCACCGTTGAAACGGAACAATGACGATAAAAAAAAAGGAAAAAAAGAAGGAATAAGATCAAAACGACGACAAATAGAAGAAACAACGTCGACTACAAAGACCGACATCAGGAAGACATGTAGATGGTTCTCTCACTTGTGTTATCTCTCATTCGTCATAATTTTCAGGCAAAACCATCTACATTTCATTTCTGGAATGCGTGATGTTGTCACTTTTTTCCTCTTCTCTATTCTTCTCTTTTTCCTCTTTTCCCATTCTTTTTTTTTTCTTAGACATTTTCTCGTTCGTGCTATTAGAATCTCAACTACAGTCAAGTTTTTTTTCTCTTCTGGTTTTTTTTATTGCACACATATAAATAAATATATATATATATGGATCAAGACTGGTAGCTCCCAATTGTGTATTTCATTGGTGACAGAAAACGAGAGAAATAACCAAGGCATGTAGCATTGCTATACGAGTAGTACTTGTACGTCAAAAACCAGGATAGTTAATAATAAAAATCAATGCTTAGGTTTGCCCTGCGTTGACTACTGCTCAACCGAGAACTAAGAATGATTCAAAGCGTTGATGAACAAACAGAAGAAGATAAAGAACAAGGAAAAACTAAAGAAAAAAAAGATCAAAACAAGACAACTTATTTGAAGTGACATATGAAAAAAAAAGCCGAGAAGAACAAAAAAAGAAACTGTTTTCAGTGATTTTCCTTCTTTTCTTCTTATGTTGTTCAATATGCACTTGATTGATGAGCTTATAGATGATCACTAATCGTATATTTTTATTTTTTCATTGAATTGAACAAAGAATGATCGTATTAATTAGTTTTATTTCGTTTCCATGTTCAATTTACTTTTTTCTTATTTGAATGATTTACCGTTAGTAAACAAATAATAAGCATAAGAGTGTAGAATGTTCGTTAATTGCCTCTTTTCTTATTATCATTACTAGCAATCAAGGACTTTTTGTTCAGATCGAAAGGCATTTAAGTGTATTGACAATAGAAATCAAATAAATCGACAAAAACTATTCAATTGCCTCAATGAATTCGCTTCGATTTATTACCTGACTGTAGTATATTTGAGAACTATACAGACGCAATTGATGAATGATTGAAAACCTAATTTTTCTTCTTTTTTAAAACTATTTAATAGTAATTGAAATGTAATTTCTTTTCTTTTTTTCAATGGCATATCATCAAATAAATGGCTTTTTTTGGGTGACTCGAACTTCAGTTTACTCACCGGCATTAACAATAAACCAGAAAGGAAAACACGAGCACAACTAGGCATAGTTTCGAATTAGTTTATCTCAATCGACTCAGACACATTTATTATTGTGTTTTTTTTCCTAATTTAAAACTTTTCAACCTATTCTAATCGATTTCTTTTTTCCTATATCCGGTGAAAAGAAGATAATACGTTATATTTTGATTTGTTTAAATCATAAAAAAAAACATTCTATTGAGATTTTTCCTCTTTTATGTCAAAATCAACTCACCATATTCGTTCAATCATCAATCGATACTTTGCCGAGTTTTTTTTTCCTTTTTATTACTTTCAGAATAAAAAAAATTACATTTTTTTTTATTCTTCGCTTTTCTCGTTTAAGAAAACAACTAGACCTTTCCGATTGTTTTCTTATTCTAGTAGAAACGGACACATTGTTATTTTCAATTCTATCACTAGTAAATGTGAAGGAAAAAAAAAAGAAAACCTACGCATAAGAAAGAAAATTCATTGAACAAAAAATACTCAATCACGTAGGAACATTATTTTTCAGGTTAATACCTCCAATGAACGTGTCAAAAACAGAGCTTATTGTGATTGTGATTATTTCTAAGCAATCGTTTTGGCTATAGAATTTTTCAGACATAGAAAAATATTTATGATTGTTATTATTCAGACAAAAAGCAATCAGCTAACTTCGAGAATATTTTGTATATATTTATTCATTATGTCTTTTGCTTGTGCAGTTATTTTTATAAATTTATCATCATCTGTAAATCGGAAAACGAGTATTGAAAAGAAATACTATCGATTAATTTATCTTGATTTGTTTGCTTTGTTTGCTTTGTTTGCTTATCATTCGATTTCTATGGCAAAAAAAAGCGAAGAGCGTCCTTGACGTACTTCTCTCTTCTCTGGACCAGAATGTCCAAAAGAAAAACTAATTGATTTCTATTTGGTTTTATTTCTTTTCTTTTTTTTCGGTAACATTTGACTGAAATAGTCTTTTTCCTATTTATTTCTTTTGTTGTTTTTATCTTAATGGTTTCTTTAAGGACAACAAGACGAAAAAGAAAATCTATCACTCAAAACCATCGTTGTTTCTGCTTTACTTAACAGCTGTCTTCTCTAACATCAATCATACAGATGACGAAGCAAAACATTAAAAAACATTATTCCTATTAAATTACAACGACCTAACGAGAAATCATGACATATCCGATATACATCACCAGATATTTCTTTTCATTGTATCAAAAATTGACTTTTTTTTCTTCTCTCCTGTATTTTTCGCGTTGATTAACTAATGAATATATCAATTAGAACGGAAGTCAAAGATAGAAAACTCGATTTTGTTGATAGATATGATGATATCAACGAAATTTTCGCAGTGCTTTATCGAATAATAATATTTTCTAATCAATCATCGAGAAAACAATCTCAAATTGTTATTGTTCGTCATTCTAATTTCTCTAGTGAATATCTATCTTCTTTGTCATTCGATTGTAAATTAAATATCAAAAATGCATTTATCATTAAAGGTTACTTACCATAATAACTCCTAGAAAATCCAATCATCTCATCCGCTTATTCACTTAATCTATTTCTAACATTCATATGGATAGAGATGAAAACATAGCGTAATGGATTTTTTTCTCGTGGCAAAGCAAAGACACAAAAAAAAAGAAAGAACGTATATCTATGCTATCCCTTCTTAGTAAACATCTGTTCGCTTCAGTCAGATTCTTAGATTATTATTTTACTCTTATTAGATTCTTAGTATTGGTACTCGGAATTTTTTTTTCTAATAAATTTTCTGTATCAATTTTTCGCATGAATAAAGAAAATCATTCCACTGAACTCAATTATACAGTCATTTATCAATAAAAACTACGAATCAATGAATATAAATAATTGTTGATAGGACTATTTCTACACGATTATTTATCATGAGTTACAGCTTTCCTTTTTTTGACAGATCAGATATGAATAATTGAGTTTCTGTGGTTGTTGTTGTTGTTGTTGCAACTAACAACAATAGTAGTAGTAATAATAACAACAAGAGTAAATATTTATAAGAATAAAATTTAATAAATAAAACAACTTACCGGACGGATATTTCGATACATTTATACTCGATTAAATTAACGAACTAATATAGTGTCTTGAATTCCCAGAAAAGGAAAAGACGCAAAGGAAAATCTTATTTTCTTCTATATATAGATCTATATATAATGTATGCCTTCGTTGAACATGAAATTAGGGTAGACAACTGTAAACACGCACACAAGAGACGCTAATAAGCTCTACACGAAAAAGAAAATAGAAGCTGATGAATAAGCACGCAAATTGTTAACTTTATTCGTCAAGAAAAACGTTCCTTTTCTCGCTCTTTTTGTCTTAATTGAATTTTCTTGGTATTATCGAACTTTTTTATGTCGTTTAAACAGCTAATTACCTGGCCAGCCATTGAATTATTCTTTTCATTCATCATTTTGTCGTTGTAAATTGAATAATAAAAGTACTTTCTTTCGATAGAACCGAAGAAAAGAGATAATCAGTGTTAATAATAATCTTTAGAAATTTTTAAGAGGAGGGAGAGAGAGAGAGAAAAGCCGATGTTAAATGTCTATTGTATTTGAACGAAAAAACAACGAAGCATGTAACATAAATCAGTTGATTATCATGATCATCATCGTCTTATTTATCTGTCGTCGTCGTTGTTGTTGTTGTTATTCGTATTGCTGTTCTTGTCAGTCTGAAGAAAAGTACAATTGGTCTTAACAAACTATTGACAGTATCAACACACCATAGTGCGAGAGCTAACAACAACAACAACAGCACAAGTAATAGGAAAAGAAGAAAGAATGAATGACACTCGTTCCGAGAAAATCGATATCATCATAGCACAAACAAACATCCGCCGAGAGAGTAGGTTTGTTAGGAGAAAGAGACAAAGAGAGAGAGAGAAAAAAAAGAAAAAAAAACCATGAGATGCGATAGCCTAAAAAGAATATATATATATAGATATATATTTATATATATATATATGAACAAATAGTAAAAGATAGGAGACGGGATTTTTTGGATAGAAGAGAGAGAACAAGAACGAGAGTCCTTCTGTTTTTTCTATTCATCGCTCTCTACTCCATAAAATAAGACAATAACGACAACAACAGCAGCAGCAGTAACAGCAACAGCGAATGATGATGATGATGATTATCAGAGGAAAAAGAACCCCATCAGCACAGTCACATCTATAAAAATTGAGGCGTCTCATTCTTTGTCTATTAGGCTTACTAGTTCTTCTTCTTCTTCCTCTTTTTTTGGTTTTTTTTTATTCCTGTTCTGTGCAACGTTTGATTTATCTTTTATATCGCTTCTTATATTTTTTTTGTTGTGTTCTGGATGCGATATACTTATTTGCATTCATCTTTAACATACTACAACAAGCGATCATACATACATGAATTCTTATTCCATGTGATTGAATCATCGTTTATTTCGTATAGAATAAAATGACAAGGACGAAAAGAAAAAGAAAAATATATGTAAAAACAAAAGGAAAACTTCTTTTTTTTTATTATTGTCATCGGGGAAATCAACGATGATCAATTGTATAAACTCTGCGTGTTTATATGTGCTAAGAAAACCAAATGAACATCTTAAGCAAACGAAAATTATTCTTAAATATCAAGAATGACGTAAACATCTTTTGTTGGTGCTTGTTCATGTATTTGCATATTCGAATAGGTTATAGCTTTGACTTCAGTGCCTTTCGTATGTCGTGCTTCATCGAATATTTCGCCATAACCTCGTGCTACAATTCGTAATTGTTGCCGATCAAAAAAATTGATTTCAATTTTTCGTGCAACAAAATAATCTTCTGTTCCATAAACTTCTAACCATTCACTGAGAAATTTATACAGCAAACTTTCCAGATCACCTTCGGCAGTTATATCAATTTGTTTCATATCACGATTTTCTATTCGATCAATATCTGTCATATATGCAAACATGCCCATTGCCGCCTAAAATTAAAAGTAAAGCACATAGTCTGAGAAAATGCTTTGTTTAGTATGCTGAGTCAGAACTTCCTCTCTGTAGAATCATGCTCAGATTAAATCGAACGATTTAATATGAGGAAATGAAGTAGAAAACAAAAACTGCGCACGCAACTGGAAAATAATCGAACAGACACACAAAGGAAAACACTCGACATTTTTGAAAATATTTATTTCAATATCAAAGCAAAATCAATACAAAAGTTTTATCTATGACTATGAGTTTTAAGGGATAGGTTAGTCACGCACCTGTTCGAATGATTCTTCGATTGAATCACCCCATGCATGAACTTGAACATCGGCGGTATTGTCGAGAAATTCATATTTTATATCCGGATAATCAAAAGTAACATTTTCGTTGGATGATGATGGACCGTTTTCTTCGTCGAGCTCTTGTTTTGACATTGATTATTGTTTTTGAGTTGTTGAATTTGATTGAAAATGTTTATCAGCTAGACGTTGTTCTTCGGCAAGTTCAGCTTCAGTTTGTCGGATGGTGAGCGCAGCTTCGAGACGTTCTTGACCTCGTCGACGAATATCAGGCAAATATTCGGTTTTAGCTTTGTAGAGTTGATGGCAAACGGCAAGAAAAGCAACACCCGTGAGACCGATGAGAAATGAAGCTGAAATTTTATGCAAACGATCGTAGAGTGCTGTACGATTTTGAATACGAAATAAACGAGCTAACATTTGACAAAAAATAAACAAAACTTTCAATTGATGAAAAGATTGTACCAAAGATCGATCGATGGATGACGAATTTCGGTGCTGTTGGATAAAATTTGGATGGAAAATTTCTTTGTCATAATTTTAATTTCAAATTAAATCTCAATTTGATGAAGTTTTCTGCTCGAGAAAAATAAATAGATAAAGATCAGTGAAATTTTTCGTATAGATGTCAGTAGGCATTTCTTGAAGAATTCCAACGAATGAATGATTCATTGAGAAGAGAAGCGAGGGTGGTTGACTGATTATTCATTCACATTCTTCACGAACTGATTCAGCATCTCATAAAAAGATCGTTTTTCAGATATGTCGTCTATTTCAACCCCCGAAATGGCACAGGTAATATCGATAAACTCTATTTCATTGCCATGAAATGAATTTTATTTCGTAGTTAACTTCAAAACTCGACGAATTAAATCGTTTGAACGAATCCGAATACGAATCGGAGAAAGCAAAAAAAATTCTTCAATATTTCGATAAAATCTACACTCTATGTTATGGTACATCGAATTTTTCAACACTCATCGATACATTGATTCAAAAGAAATACGCACGTATGTGTCAGCCTGTTTTCAAACGTTTGCATACCGACGTATTCAAGAGTGAATACTGTTGGCATGTAACGTATTATTTACTGCATTCATTGTGGAATTATACCGATAAAACAAATGCAATGTCGATTGTATGTGATTTGAATATTTCGTCGTTGAATACTATTCGTTTTGTTTTTTTTTCATAGGCGGTTGTCGAAGCTCAATTTTTGCCATTATTGATTTTTAATTTGAAACACGAAAATTTCTTGAAAAATTTTGCTTCAAATGATGTTAATTGAATTATTTTCAAATGAAAATCTTTATAATAACTTTGGTTTTTTGTCTAGGCAATCAGAAGACTCTTCGATATGATCGTTTCCATTTTGCATAATATCGCTCAGGTACCTGAATTAGTCGATGAATTACGAAAAGTTCAATGTATAGACGTATGTTACGAACTATCTATGCCTAAGTTCTACTAAAACTGTTGAAAAAATAGGTTCTCAATCGATTAATTCAAACTGTTGGCTCATCGAGTATATTTCTAAAGGGATTATCATATTTAACATTAGCTTACATTATTCGAGAAGATGAACGAGCTTATTTAACGAATTCAAATGGTAATTTTCTTGTTTGTTTTTTTGTTTTTTAATTAAAGTTTTTGATTTCAGAATCTATTCCTTATCTTGTTCGTCTTTTAAACGAAGCAATCAGTTCTACGGATCGTCGATCAAATGGTTTGGAAGCACGAGAATTATGTAAAGGTTTATCGAAATTATCAGTTGCGAACGACAATAAATCGAAAGTAAAAACTCGAATCTTCTTTCGAATATATCTAATCTAAAACTTCGATTCAGATCTATGCCGAATCTCGATTACTCGAGAGTTTATTGAATATGTTGCAACAACATTCGAATCATCAAGAACAAAATGCTGCCTGTACATTAATATGGAATTTAGCGTTCGATGAAAATGTTCGAAAAGTTTATCACGATAATAAACAATTAAATGAAATTCTAATAACAATTGCTCAAACATCATCAAATGATGAACTTCGACGATCAGCTTCTGGTTGTTTATGCACATTAATGGGTGGACCGAAGCCATTGGCAAAAACGAAAACATCACCACAAAGAACAACAACAACAACAGATGATAAACATGTAATGATTTCGTATAATCACGATGTTAAACAATTGATCAAACAGGTTAAAGATCATCTAACATCTGATGGATATAATGTTTGGAGTAAGCAAAACAGTGCGAGCGAGTGACAGAGAGAAACGATTTTTCTTCTTTTCTTTTTTAAAGTTGATACAGAGAATATGCATGGAAATCTCTTGGATTCAATGTCAGATGCCATTGAAAATTCATCGATTTTTCTTATGTGTGTAACTGAAAAATATAAAGATTCACCAAGTTGTCGATTAGAATGTGAATATGCATATCAAAAACGAAAGACAATCATTCCACTTCTCTTTCAAGCCAATTACAAACCTGAGTACGATTGAATTTCGAATCGAAAATAAGAATCCTTTTTTTTTCTCTGTGATCTAGTGGTTGGCTCGGTATTATTCTTGGCAGTAAACTTTATATAAACTATGCTAAGAAACCATTCGATGCTGCTTATACAGAAACATTAGTCGAACTTCAAGCAGCAACGAAACCAAAAGTTTCACCACCAACAAGAAAACGTATGTCTATTTGAATTGTTGAGAATTTTCTTGACGAGAAAATGAATTATTTTAGCTCCTCCACCGGAACCGGTTCGTACACCGACAGCGCCTGTTGCTAATGAACCAATCACAACTACGACTGCTTCACCAGGAAGTGCAATTGTTCATTTAATGTCGCAATTTCGAATGGAACGTGCATTGGAACCTGTGCCAGCGAAAACGATCAATTTCGAGAAATTGTCGATTACTGAAACTCAAGATTTTCTAGCGAAAAATGGTTTAGAAAAGTAAATCTATTGAATTCAATTCTTCAACGTTCGATTTTCTTCATTTGTAATTTAGATTTATGCCGATTTTTATCGATATGGATGGAGTTAAATTAATGAAATTATTCGAAATTAAAACTAAAGTAATTTTGCCGATTTCATTTTCTTTTCAAACGTTTCATGTTTAGGCACCACAATGTTATTATATGCTTATTAAAGATAAATGGGATCAAATGAATCAAGCCAAAGAACGAAAGTAGATTTTCTACTCTTAACATTCTCTGTGTATCTGTAATAAAACTTTTGATTTTAGCCAAAATACATCATCTCCAGTTCGAACAGTTAGTACATCAACATCAATGGCTCAATTTCTTCAATTGACTATTGCGCTTGATAAATTAGCTGACCGCATTTCAACGAATTAATATCAAATAAACGATTTTTAGTTGTCAATATTCTCAGATAGCTAGTCTCTTATTGCCAAACTCATGTTCTCTCTCTTTTTTTGTGCGTGTATTGTCGTTGTGATTTGTTTATATCTGCTTGTAATATTTTGATATTCGAAATCTTAAATAAAGACAAAAGAAAAAACATCGAGACATACATTTATTGATTTATTTACGAGACAATACAATAGCGAAATAAAATAGATCAAGGTTCTTGTTTATTAATCAATTCATCCGGTTCACCTTCATCGGAATTAACAGCTTCGAGAATACTAACTGTTCGAGAGAGATATCTTTCGCTCGACGATCGACTTGTACGCTCATCGGAATCACTTTGTATACGTTTTCGTGTTCGTGCTGATGATAATGAGCTTTGCCGTGGCAAATGAGAGCCAGATTGTCTGCCCGATGCTGATTTTGCATCGGATACCATGCGAACAAACATTGGACGTTGATGTTCATCTTTCGATATATCTGTAAATGGCTCTTCGAATGTAACACGATGATGAGGCGTCATTGTTGTTATTGTATTTGACTAAAAGATAGAAATTCGAATTGATTATCCAAACTTTTGACTTCAGTTTTTGCTCGAATTACTCGAACTTTAGTTGTTGGATAGACTGTGGGTGCAATTTGTGTTTCGGTTGATGCTTCTGGATTGACAATTTCTTCTGAAATAGGAATATCTTGCTCGAGATTGGTAACCGATGCTCGTTTAGTCGCTGATTCAAATGAGTCGACTGATGTCGATTGTCGTCGGGCACGTTGCGCTCGATATTCAGCAAGAACATTACCGGCATGTTCTTGAATTATTCGAAATGCTGCAAGCATATCATCATCGGTTGCATGTTTAGCACAAACAGCAAAACGTATGATATACAATTCATTGACCATCGATGGAACCATATGAATATGACCGGAATCATTGAGAGATAGAAGTAACCGTTGACTTAATTTATTACTTCCCTAGATGATAATCATCGTGTTTGAGATTTGAAAATATAGAGAGTTTATTCAAACACATACTTTCAAACGAAAACAAACGAGACCTAATGTAACATCACCGATGATTTCGAAATGAGGATCTGTAATAATTAATGACTCGAAAACTTTAGCTAAACGACAATGCTTAAAGAAGAAGAAAAAAATCAATGAATTGGAGAATCTTTTCGATAATATACTTCTCGAATGTAATGACGAAGACCTTGAAGACCATAACTTCGAATTGTAAACCAAAGTTTTAACGAACGAAATCGACGACTCAATGCCACACCCCAATGTCGATAATCAACAGCTTGTTGAGCATGTTTATGTTGAAGATAAAGTGGATCAACAGACATTGCATTGATCAAAGCAAATTTATCTCGAACCCTACGAATCTCAATGTTTTTTTTTTGGAAATTTTTCTTATTAATAAATTAAAAAATCTACCAGAAACACGAACAATCAAAATTCATCAATAACCATTTATTTGGATTCGTATTAAATGAATCGGCATACTACATTGAAATCAAAACAAAACATCTACATAAGAGTCGATATCTTACTTCTAAACCTTTCATAATATACCGATTTTCTTCACATATGAATGCACTACCAGCATAGGCACCATCGACATGAAACCAGAGTTGTTCTCTCCGACAGATCTCACCTATTTCTTCTAAATTATCAAACGAACAACACGACGTCGTGCCTAACGTTCCAGATACCTAACCAACAGTTTGAAATTATAGAATAGATTATTCAATTGAAAATGCAAACCAAAAATGGTATCAATCCTTTTTCTTTGTCGGCTTGAATGCATTCTTCAAGCGTTTTACCACGTAATGAATAATGTTCATCAACAGCTAATTGACGAACGCGTACCATTGCAATGAGACCTGCTTTTTCAACACATGAATGTGCCTAGAATACCAAATAGATTCGCTTTCTTTTGTTTACTCTTCAAAAATGATTTACAAGCTTCGATGTGTAACAAACGAGCCGGGCTAAAATTTGTCCATCTTCCATCAATGGATCGATTTGTCGTTTCATTGTAATTTTCTTTGTTCGAGCCGCTAACATGGCCACCAAAATACACTCACTAGCTGAACCCTATGTTATATCAAATGATAAAATCTCTGTATACAGAAGAAACAAAAACATAGTATCGCATACGAGGATAACACCACCACCAATATGATGTTTCTGCTTTTTTTCATGAATATCCGATGCATGCAATAGATCATCGAGAGATTCTTCATCTCCAGGACTTTCAGATGAAGATTCATCGTCACTATTTTCATTATCACGATTGGGATCGAACGGGAGAAAACCTGCTGGAAGAGCGAGCATACGACCTAACCAAAAAACAAGAGTACATGTATTCTCATTTTTTTGTTGTTGTTGATATTATGAAATCCTACCGATCCAATCTAACATAATCGTCTCCAATTCTGTACATGCCGGACTTGTTGCCCAAGAAAACCCGAGAATACCTAAACCAGCCGAAAGCATTTCACCCAAAATCGACGGATAACTATTTCCAGCCGGAAAATACGCATGAAATCGTGGATGTTGCCAATGTGTTATCCCGGGCATGATCGTCCTTTCGACATCACTCATAATATCATCCCATTTTTCGCCATTTTCTGGCGGAGATTTCGGTAGCATAGGTCGTAAATAACCAGGTTCGACTTCCGGTGTTACACGGCGATTACTAGCAACAGATAATTCTTTTCTTATTTACTAATCACAAGTTTTTTTTTTGATCGAAGTTCTACCTGATATGAAGAAGATAATCAGCAATATAATCAACCATTTCTTTTCCACGACGACGAAATTCTGCATCGTCCATTCCAGGTACCGACGGTGGAGTGCTTTCTTTCATTGTAGTAAGATTAACAGATATCGTTTTCATTGTTGCTTGTCGAGCGACACGACCTGAACTTGCTCGTCGATCATTACTCGATGATTGAATAGTCGATATGGCCGATGATGGAACTAACCGGTCGAAAAATGTCGAAATCGGAAGCACTGGATTGCTTTCTGGTTCCGATGGTGGATTCGATGGAGGTGATGATGACGGTGAACTATTAGTGTTATGAAATATATTTGTTAGTTTATTATACAATGTTTCCAAGCCTTTATCCATGTTTATGACAATAAAATAGTGAATCAATCGAATAATAATTGGATTTCTTCATCTACATCGTTCTTTTTTCTCATTTTTTTTGTTCCTTTCATTGTTTAGCAAACATCCTGCGACCATGGTATCTGCTTGTATATAGGCACTTGAACACATCATTTTTTTTTCTTTCATAATTCCAACATATTGAGATAAGAAGAAGAAGAAAAAGGGCAAAATGAGAGAAATTATGATATGAAATAGCACGTCGAGAAGACCGATTTACGATAGTGATTGACGTAAACCAATAGGCGGAAGAAACATCTCTCGAAACACGTTCGATGAATAATATTAGTACGGAAATTTTTCTTTTTATTTGTTCAATCATTTTTTTACACCTACTATCCTGTAATAAATGTTCTTTTAGTGCAATGTTTTTTCAAACGAATTATTTCCTTAATTCATATTGTTGCCGGCGGAAATAACTTGTTTAACCGGTTGTTAAGTCGCATTCAGTGATCCACATTCGACTAATTTGATTTCTTTGATTTTATGTTCGATCTGTTCGTGTTTTATGACATTATCAGTGATACTTTCTATCCTGAACACAGTAAATGGTGCAATTAAAATTTCGTCTTCGCCCGGAATCATGCTTAGCGATCCAATGAATAGACTAGATCGAAGATTCGTTATTTGATAGATACATACAACTGGTGGACGATTGATTTTGTCAAATTGAAGAAACAACTGAACAAGAGATCGATCTCTTGATGTTGAAAGAAATGAACGAGTGATTATAATGCTATCTTTTTTATATGCTTCGAGATCTTGAATCGTAACATTCATTCCACGATATGATGTGTCCATCACTTCAGCACATTGATACTGCTGAAAAGTTTTATGATTGATAATAAGTGAGGCAAATATATATTGACCAAGATTTTTTGGTGGTTCATTGTCAGGATAATCTAAACGTGTTGTGACAAAACGAAAATCTGATCCTAATTTAGCCATATCTGCATTGAGAAACTTGTAGAAACCAGTTGGACTTGTGTACATTTTAATTAGATATGTTAAATCATTTTTATCAATAGCATTTTTTAATTGTTCTTTCAAAGTAAGTAAATTGTCGTTGGATGGAAACGTGAGCGTATCAAGATAATCTTGATCAATAGCTTGAAGTAATTTTTTTAATGGTACTTTAGTAATCCATCGTTTCATATGTTGATGATTTTCAAAAGCAATTCGATATGCATTTTGATAGGAATCATTCCATTCGATCATTTCGACTTCGGGGATTGTAGCAACAAAGTGATTGTCATCTGTTTTTGGTAATGGTCGAACAGCCGTTGTATATTGTTGGGTAATACTCCTATCTGAATTCATTTCTTGAGGCTTTTTTCCATCTTTATTGACTACTGTTCGACTTGCATGATAACGTAATAGTAAACGAATAATATCTAAATGGCCGTACAAAGTAGCAAGATGCAGAGCTGTATTGCCTTGATCATCGAGAGGAGTATTGATTTCTGAATGAAGAAAGTTTTCCTGATATGCTTTACAATTATTAATACAACATGCATTGTATAGTAGGTTTTTAGTCTGTTCGTCTAGTGTCATTTTATACTTTTGTAGTGAAAATAAAATTTTTTAGTTCTTCATTCACCTATTTGCTTTTACTATCAGAACACATTGATTGGTTCTCTGAAATCCATTCATTCTTTTTTTATTGTACAAATAAGGTAAGATGTCGGTTATAATTACTGATGGAAGACAAGTTGGATTGTCAACGTAAAAATATCTATTGTCAAGATCAATTGATTATATAAAAATGCACTTCGAAATAAAAATATAGCAGTGATACAGAATCGACACCCTCACCCTCAACCCAACACCCTCATTTTCGTACATTTTTCCGTAGTGAGTAAACCTCTTAAGATATTATTCATGAAATAACTTACATAGGTCGTTTTCTTATTTGTCTATACTTTGACTGATAGGTAATATTGTTGATGTCCGAGAGCATTCAATAAAGAATTGTCCATCCATAGCTTGGTCATCAAATGGCTGCCTAATTGTTCTTTTGTGGCGGGCGATTACTTTCAATCCTTGTTATACAAACAACCGATATTCACACAAATTTTATTTCAACAATCATGTGCATTAACAGACATTTAGATACATCATTAATTGAAACTTCAGATTTTTATGAAACTGATGCACCTTTTGACATGGTGGAATCTGTTCACGATTCACCACAACCAACAGCAGCAAATCCGTCAAATGGATCAATTTTATCTGACTCCAAAGACGATTCAATGGAAACAGACCGCAAACAGCAGTGCAATGAAATCATGACTTATTTGAATGATTTTCACGAACAAAATCAATATTTAAACCAAAAACTCACGGTAATAATCGAAGAAAATAAGTTACTGGAAGCGAAACTGAAAAAAATTTCAGACAATATGAATGATATAAAGGTATTGATAGAAAAAGTAGAATTATTCATCGACACGAAACACGAAAAATAAAATTGCTAAATTAAACAAGAGTATCTTTAAAAAATTAGTTTATTTCTCTCCAGAATTGTGTATTTGAATCTTTCATTCAATAAAATAAATATATTTCTTTGATCATTAAATAAATCTAATCGGATTTAACTAAATTCTTCAAAAATAAGACATTAATCGTGATTTTATCGAAAGAATAAAACAAGATTTAATTTCAATTGCACTTATTTTTTTGAAATTTATATTCTGCATAAAAAAAGAATTTTGAGTATGACATGGTCTTCGTCATCAGGCGACTGACAGGCTTCTTTCGTTCTCCACTTGGAATTCTCCCATAAAAAAAAACTACATAAATCAACAGTAAGAAAGTAGAATCGACGCGTTTTATTTTTTTAGACATCAGAACACATAAGAAGCTGAAGTGAAAAAAAAACAACGACGACAACCATGTAAAATGACACAAACGAATCGATTTACTGACATTGAAGCTAGTCCAAAGAAGCTTACGCCTGTCTTTGGTTATTTAACGGTTCCACTTGTACCACTTCTCAAAGCATTGGAGCCCATTTCATCAAAGATTGATCAACTCGATCGTTTAGGCAAACTCGCCAAAGCCAACTGTCATTATCCATCTGAGCATGAACTTACTCGAGAAGAATCTGGCGCTATTTTTCTGTACACTATCGAATCAGAAGACAATAGCTTTTATCGTGTCATCAATTGTGTGCTTCGTGCTGAAGATCGTTCGACATTGAAACCATGGTTTCCATACTTGAAACTCTTCGATACAGCAGTACAAAAGCTGCCATCTAAACGAATGAATCTTTGGCGTGGAATCGCGCGAGACGTAACAAAAGTCTATAAAAAAGGAGATGAATTCACATGGTGGGCAATAAATTCCTGTACAACGTCTGTCGGTGTCATCACAAACTTTTTAGGTCCAAACTCGACTTTGTTTCTAATTGAAGCAGTCAATGGCAAAGATATTTCTAAGTATACAAATTATCCGGATGAAGAAGAGGTGATTCTATGTCCTGGTACTCGACTACGAGTTTTAGGTGATCCACTTGATCAACCACCGATGCATATAGTTCATTTGAAAGAAATTACCGATGATGATAATGATGAAGAACCACCAACAACAAAATTTGCATCGGTCATAACCCTGAACAAGAACGTAGAAAGAGCAAAAGAACAGTTTACGACTTTAATTAAACGTGTTGTAGAAATTAAAGTTGAAACAGATCGTTTCGGAAATAGATATGAAGGCGAAATAAAAGATAACAAGAAACATGGCAAAGGTAAAATGGAATATGTGAATGGTAACAAATATGAGGGAATGTGGGTAAACGACAATAAAACCGGTCAAGGTATTTTCACTTGGTCGAATGGTGATCGTTATGAAGGATATTTCAAAGATAATAAAGAACATGGCAAGGGTACATTTACTTGGGGACCTTATGATAAATGGGCAGGCGATAAATACGAAGGAGATTGGTTCCAAGGTAGAAGAACTGGCCAAGGAGTGTATAGTTATGCTAATGGTAATCGTTATACAGGACAGTTTCAAGATGATAAACAACACGGAAAAGGAACAACAGTATTTACATCAGGTATGCCGCATGGCTCTTCCAATCAACACACAGGTGAGTATGTTAATAATGCAAGAACTGGTCAGGGTGTTTATACTTGGTCGAATGGTGATCGTTACGAAGGAGAATTTCAAGACAATCAAAGACATGGTAGAGGAAAAATGGACTTTGCAAATGGTGATCAGTATGACGGCGATTGGGTCGATGATGAAAGAGCTGGTCAAGGCACGTTTATTTTTGCAAATGGAACACGTTATGAAGGTGGATGGGAAAATGATCAAATGCATGGCGGAGGTATTCTAGTTCTTAAAAATGGTAGAACTCAAAAAGGAGTCTGGTGTGATGGTGAACGAATCCATTAATTTAAAGAAGAAAGGATATTTGTTTTTGTAATTATATTTATAAAAGATACTAATTCAACAAAATATATAGATGTGTTTTTTTTCTCGTTTATCCATCTTTATTAATAGCATGTTTACTAAGAAATTGTCTTATCGAAGCAAATGTTGGTCGATCACGTTTACTAAAAACAAAAAAAAAAGAAAAACATTCATGTATATTTTCATTAATATATCTTACTTATCTTGCCAACAATAGAGCATTAGTTCATAAATATCATCGGGACAATTGGATGGTTGTTTTAAACGATGACCATCACGCAAAAACTTCAATAATCGTTGTGACAACGGTTCAAATGTTAAACCTCTCATTGCTTCCAATTCCTATTCATCATTTTCTTCGAAATTATTTTCAAAAGAAAGACGCAATCTTACAATTTTATAAGGTGTTTGTCCATAGGATGTCGCTTCCCAAACAGTAATACCAAACGACCAAATATCAATTTGTGAATGAAATAATGTTGTTTCAAGTACTTCCGGTGGGTACCATATCGAAGGTAAACGACGATTATGTCCAATCTAAATTAAAATCGCAATTATTTGATTGGTCGATTGAATTGCTTTTACTTGATAGTAAGTATTTTCTTCGACAACACGTGATAAACCGAAATCAGTTATTTTACAAATATATTTCGACATAATCAAGATATTTCTCAATGCTAAATCTCGATGAATGATGTTTTTCTCATGTAAATAATTCATTCCGTCACTAACTTGATACATATAGTTAAGAATATATTTCATTCGAAATGTTCTTCAAAAGAAAATTGAAAAGATTTCGAAAGTTGAGTTGTTTTTGTTTTTGAAATTTACTTATTCGCTTTTAACCATTCATTCATTGCACCAAATGGACATAGTTCAAGAACAAGTGACACACTATTTTCATGTTTAGATAGGCCAAGAATTTTCACTATATTCGGATGATCTAAATTCATCATACGTTGACCTTCGTTTAGAAATTCTTGAACTAAAGAAGCTTGTCGTTGTCGTATTCGTTTAATTGCAACTTGTGTCGATATTTGTCGTATATCGTCGGTTAATCGACCGCTAAAAACTTCGCCAAATTGACCTTCACCTACGTACGCAAATAAATACTTGACATAGAAGTTTTTCGGATGTTTTCATACGAACCCAGTCTATCGCCCAAAACTAAATTTCTTTCATCGATAAGAAAACGTTCAGGTAACGATGAAGTATCACCGTTCATAATTGTTGAGGGTGTTATTTCTTCGAGTGGTGAATTTTTTGTTGAAGTATAAACTGATCTTGGAGATAAAACATCGGTTCCACTACTGCCGGATTCTTCCGCCAGTGAATCATCTAAAATTTAAGAAAATATAACTGCAAATCAGATTTCATATCAAACTAACGGCCATTGAGAAAAATATTTCGAATTTGTACAGAACCTAAATAATTGAATAATCGAAATCTAGTTGATTTAGTACGAAATTCTCGTACCACAAGGTCGTTTGCATTTATGCTTGAGACAGCACGCCAAATCCTGTGGATATCGATGATAGAAATCAATTAACTAAATTGAAATCAAAAATCGAAATCATTTTCAAGAGATTTACTCGAACTTACTTGAATAATACTTCCGAATTGCGTAACATTGGTCGATTTATTTGCTGATGCTATTTGCAAACGTCCGCTCGATGTCTGTTGAATAATATAGTGATGATATTCAAGTTGATAGCATAAACTTAATGAATAAGATCCGCGTGAACGTTTATCATTGGCATTTTCACGTATACTGAATGTGCATTTAAAAAAAAGTGAAAAATAGAATTTAAAATCAAATTGATATTATTTACAGAAATAAACCATTTCTTGCACCAGCACTTTTCAAACGATATTCGGCTTCCTGTCGATTTGTACGAGGATGAAACCACAATTGATCTTCATGCAATGTTCTAAAATTTCATTTCAACAATGACACACCTTCGAAAACAAATTTTACTTCAACACTCGTCGTTCGTAAATATATCTTTTCTCAGTTAATTTCTTTTTCAAGTCAATCTAGAAAATATTCGATCCAATTTCTCAAATCAAACTTTCGTTTATGTTTCAATTACTTCACGATCCGTGTTATTTGCTTCTTGAGCAATTTTATTTTGATACAATTTCGGAGTTAGTAAAGGTACACACCAAAATTCAATATAATTAAAATTCTTGAAGAAGAAGAAATCAAAATAAATTTCGTTTCGAATCCGAAAGGTTAACTTACTTCAGGACGATTACACGGAATCGATAATGTTGTTACTAATAAATCGGCATTTTTTTGAAAATAACTAATTAATTCCATGGGTCCGGTAAATTCCATTTGATCGGATTGTCGCGCTGATCGACGAATCCCATTCGAACTGGAATCTTCATTTGATAACGAAAATGTTTCTTGTGCACGAGAACCATTAAGAACAACGTTATCATTCGCTAGTCGATCGATTCGATAGTGATAATATCTTCAATCAAAAACGAAAAAAAAACAGAAGAAACCCTGACTTCATTTCTATTCAACCAATCTACCGTTTTGAATAGCATAGTGTGATTGCATATGAGCCGGCTTCTTCGTATTTTTCTCGTACAAGATAGAGACCACTTTTTAATCCTAATTGTTCAATAATATCTTCGGCCTCTTGACGAGTTACACGTCCCCAATAGAACGGCGCATTGAATAAGTCCATAGTTTTGCAGTCGATTACTGTTAAAATCACACTCGCACTACACTACCTTATCAACACATTTGCATACGTTTGTGCGTGTTTTAATTATCCAAAACGTATATTAATGGGACAAAAAATGGCTAGCATATGAATGTTTCGGATGACTGATTGTACATGTAAACACACAGAGAGAAAAATAAATACGTATATGCATTTTATATTGACAGAATGAAGAGAAAAAAAAAGAAAATATTTTCAGATATAATCATGAAATCAAATTGATTCAATGCATCAATCAAAACTTTGTTTTTTATAACTCAGACAAACAACAAATAAACACTTCCTTGATGAACTTCGATTTTTTTTTGTTAGTCATATGATTAATGACTAATCACATAAGAACCCCGTTCACTCTTATCAGTCTGATATTACAAAAGAAAAATTTAAATAATGATCTGGCAATTTCGATCATGTGAAGGCTATACAAGTGCACGTCATGATTTATTTTTATCTTCGAATGATTAATTAAATAAAACTCAGTGCGTTTTTCTTTTCGTATGTTCCTGTGTGAAATTTATTTGCCCTGTTATTTAATTAAAAAAGAATTATTTGTGTACAAGTAGAAGATAGAAATGAATAATCATGTAACAAAAAAAAGAGAGGGGAAAAGAATCTGTTCACTTGATCATTTCAATGACAAGCTTGAATATACAAGTTCAAAAAAATATATACGTAATATGGGAAATTTCGTTTCGAATAACAACAACAAAGAGAGAGAGAGAGTAGGAAAGAAAATCTGAAAGTTTCATATTCTTTCTGAAAAGATGAATAATGACAAACAGAAAGAAGAAAGAAAAAGTGAAAACAACAATAAGTGAAAAAAAGTTTTTTGTTTTTCGTTTCTTTTTGACAAAATATGAAAATAGACAAAGAATCAAAAAATCAATAAAAACAGGAATGTCTCTGGGTAACATAAAAGAGCCGAAAATGAAAGAAAAAAATGTGTGTTTTCAAATCACTGGGTATGAATACGCGCACATACACACACAAACGTAAGAAATTACAATGTATCAATCATTATCAAAAGAAAAGGAATTCGTAAAAGTGTGGCAATGAATAATAATAATAATAATAATAACAATTCAATAGAGGATTCTTTTGTTTCAACGTCCATTTACTAGGGAGGCTCGAAGCCAAATGGTCGAACGCTGTGAACGATTGTTTCCATCGATGAAACATCCGAACTTAGACTGCCGACTTTATCAGTTTTTAAATGACTTGATTTATGCTAAAGAAGATAAGAAAAGAGAAGCTTTGTTAATATTGTACAAGTAGACAAAAGCAAAAATCATAAGAAGAAAAACCCAAGCCAATCAGATTTCAAAAATAGAATCTACAAGCATTATCATGTGAAATGTGTGTGAGCAGCGAGAACGTACAAAATAAAATTTTCCTAATTGACTGTTAAACTTTCATTTATTGTTGGTAATATATCAATATCAGGACTCGTCAGTGTGTTTCTTCGTGAATGATCACTTGTAATAGAATGTCTTCTTGAACTACCGCCTATCAACGACTGCCGTCTGGAACCAACATCTATCAAGGAATTTCTCCTTGAAGTCACACCCATGAGAGTGTTTCTTCGTTGTACTTGTCGTCTCAAAACGTGTACTAGTAGCCATAAGAGAATACCCGACTGAGCTTTTGTCTGACTTGGTACAGTTTCATCAATGGTTTGTTGCTGGAAAAATAACATATATGTTTTCGTTATGTTTATTCGATCGTGTTTTTTTTTGTTTTCATTCGCGAAATATTTGAAAAAGTAGGACAAAAAAAAATAAACAATATTTGACTTACTTTCAGTAGTGATGAGAAGTAATCGAATCTGAACAGAAGTATAGGCCCTTCATCAACGTAACTATCTTTGGAACCACCCGGTCCATTTAATGAACACGCTGCTAAGCCAAATGTAAGCACAGCAAATGAAACACCATAGCAAAGCCAAAGAGTTAAACCGTGATGATTTTCAATATTTAAATACAATTCACAGACGAGCCATAAACTTCGCCAAATTTGTACGACACTCACGAATGCAATCAGATGAAAGAGATTTGTTACGACTGAATATAGAAATCGTGAACGTTGTTTTATCAAACATCGAACAACCGGTATTTGAATAAGAGCAAGTAGAAAATAAAGTGCATAACCACTGGCAAATGATGTTATTAATGAAAGTGTTTTATCATTTGGATCAGGATAAATATACGTATCGGACAGAGTGTATAAACCATGCCAAGCAACAATCAATAATGGAGCTTCGACCAATTCATAATAGAAGAAATCGAATGTATATTGAAAGAAATTCTTTGTTGTTACAGTATATTTCGAATCCATGAGGAAATAACTTTCAGTATCAATACCAATTAAAAATGGTGCTGAATTGAGATTATATACGGATTTCATAAGTAGAAGAAATATAATACAGATACATGTTTCAGCAGTTAGAAATGGCCAATCACTTCGAGTATAATCTAATAAATTCCATAGACCTCGCCATTGATGTATGTAAGCAAATGCAAGAACTAATGTATATACTCGTGTCATAATTTGAACGATTAAATCATGTCGATGTCGTTCATAGAATCGTTGTAGATATCCTTGAGTTAAATATATCATATAGAGCAGCAAATATCCAATACCAACTGATACTAAGGCGCTAGTTATTGGACTATCAGGTAGTAAATGTATATCAAGTAAATCCCAAGCACCACGCCAATGAATGTTAACGAATGGAGTTATGATAAATGCCGATATAAGCATATCAGTAAAGTAAAGAGTCATATAGGTGCGAAAATTTGGGATAAATGAACTGTCCGAACTTGATGTCGATGTTGACGATGAAGTTGATGATACAAGTTGATCATCTTCGGTGGTTGTTGGTGAGGTATACGTTGGTAATGTTCGATTTTGTTCATTGAGAAGTGGACTAGCAAGATTTGTTTCACTACTTGCTGAACTTAAATCCAAATACGTATTTAATTGAGGAGTATTCGTTGTTGTTGTTGATATTGTCGACGGTTGAACACCATAGGACGTATTATCATCATCATTATCATTATCATCATTCATATTCACAACTGTTTGGAAGGGAACGACGCCATTTTGAGTTTGTCTTGTTGGAGTATTGAAATCTGATGATGGAGTAAGAAATTGATGATGTTCAGTTGTTTCATCTTCATCATCAGACGGCGTCGTGGAGAGAGTCATGGGTGTAGAATCAGCTGAATTCAAGCTAAAATATTTCGAAAAAAAAATATGCATGATTCATAATCAATTATGTCTTTTGCTACGGGTACTATTATAGAGAAGAAAAAGCAGAAGAAAAAAAACAACAACACGTACGTGTTTGTGATCTGTGCCATACAGCCAGTAATATGGATACCAGTAAGTATAGCTCGAGGCACGGTCAGTGTAAACTTCAAAAAAGAACGAAATATGAATTTGTTGAATGATGTTTAACTTTATATGACGAAATTTCTACTCACTGTTTATGTTTTTAGACGACGATGTGCATATCATGACTTTGACTTTCACAAAAGGTGATCTTGGTACTCAAAAACATCAAATCTAGTCGAACATCAAATGAAATATTTTCGTCAAAAACAAAATTTATTTTTGTTTGAATAAGCTTACCACCCGGAATGGTTGCTTTTGTTAATACAGCCACTCTATATTTTTGCTACTACAAGTTATGATTTGTAAATCGACTGACTCTCTTCTTCTTTATTTCGATCAAATACAGAAATAATCGAATTTGATACGCTGTTCTTCACTGGTGTTTATCTGAAATAATCAATGAATATTGAATGTGTCATGTATGCGCCCACATTTTGAAAATGTTTTGTTTTGTATTTCATTTTGTTATTATTGGGCGTGTATAGATACCTCACAGTACACATAGTAAAAATGAAGAAAGACGAAGAAGAAGAAATGGAACGGCGACGACGGCGACGACAATGACAACCGTTGTGATGATGGAGGCACATGCATGTCTTACGTATATGAAACACAAGATCAACGCATCTATTCATAATATAATCTTGCCAAACGATGTGATGTCGAGGAGAAAAAAAACAGGACGAAGAAGAAAAAAACGAAGGAGAGAGAGAGAGCGAAATATGCGATAATAAAATGACATGCCTGTAGATTATATTAGTTTAGAATATATGGTAAAAGAAACGAAGAAGAGAAAAATAAACTTCTCTCATACACAGACAAACACAAAACTGGTTAGAAAGGCTCTGTTTCTTCTATTGCTTCAGCAAATAATGGAGTACAAAGGTTTGCTTATTTGTTCGTTTCAATGTCGGGCTGATGTGCGTAGAAAAAAAAACATATTCATGAAAAAGAAAACGAGGAAGAAATACTATGGTACACGAGCAGCGAAAGAAACGAGGACGTGCAGTACAGAAAGAAGAGAAAAAAATCTAGTATTCGACTGTTCTTGAAGCAATGCATATGTTTATCTTGTGATCTTCTCGGAGGTCATATGCCCTATATTTGAAATGATACTGTCACAATAAGAAATACGTATGCAGATAAACAACGGAAAGCATTTGGAGAAATATTTCGAATTTAGAAGAAGAAAAAAACGTTGACGAACGTTAGCTAACAAACTTCAATGTAAATTTACCTGACATTCAATATTAAAAAAATAAAATAAAATGATGGAATGCAAGCGTCTAGTTTTCATGCTCTCCGATTATTGATTTAAAATAAAAAGGAAAAAAAAATATATATTGACGTAGAATGATTCTAAACAGCTTGGACCAGTGATGACGATGATGATGATGGTGGTAGTGATAATGAAGAACACGGTCCTATTGACACAAGATAAAAATATTGGACTTGTTGAAAAAAAATCATGCTATGTATTTGCAAAACATGTTGTGTTAGATTGTTTTTGTTGACATAGAAATAATAGAATTTCAAATTAAAAATAAGTAGATCAAACTACGTGTCGAAAAAAATTTTCTTTTTAGTTTTTGAACGTAAAATTGCTCCGAGATGTGTGAAATAGTAAATTCAAAGTAAATAGAAATTCTATCGATGATACATAACCTTCAAATAGTACTATTGATTTTCTTGAGAAAATATTTATTCTATGTATGACAAGTTAACTAAATATTCTTTAGCGTATCGATAGAAAATCTTTTTTCAGCTTTTATGAATAGTAGACGAGGCAATTTTAATTTCGTATATTACTGTAAATATCCAAGAAAAGAATATCTCATTAAAAGAGCGTACTTAATTCAATTATTTAAAGATTTCAAATCTCTCATTTAATTTCCATAAATCGTTTTTGTTATAGGTTTCAGTGCAAATGTAGCTGGTAATGAATGGTATTTCCAGGGAATAAAATAATAAGTCTGGCAATTCTTGCGCTTTTGACAAGCAGATCTAGTTTATTTCATTCGAGAGCTTAATGAATCATTATTGATCGAGTCATATCTATCAACAATTTTATTTTATTACTTTTTCTTCTACTCAGATTCTTATAATTAGTCTTTTTTATATGAACATTACAAGTCAACGAGTAAAAGTGAGAGTGCAAGTATAAATGAAATAGATCGAATTTGTTTCATAAGTCTTGACAGACATAGATAGAGAGAGAGAGAGAATGCGTTTGAATAAAATATTATGTTAAATTAAATATGTAATTGAACGTTATTTTCATCTCAAATTCATCAGCTTCTTTTTTTTATTAGATACGAGCAGGAGGAAAAAACGTGTGATTTAAAATGTGTTAATTTCAGTTCCTTCCACTTATTCAATATTAACAATATGATGTTTTAAATAGACTTTTAACATTTATAAAATACTTCTTCTCTTGAAAATGCAAATCTCATTTTGACATACATAAAATCTTACAACAAAATAGATCTAACATATCTCAATTCTTAGTTTTTTTCTTCTCTGTCTAGTTGTTTTTCTTCTCTTGTTGACGTGGCTAATCCAATCATAGTATATATATATGACATTAGAAATAAAGATAACAACAGATTTGTAAATTTATTTAAAACAAAAAAGAAATCACTTTTTTTTCCTTTTTAGTTTTTTTTTATTCATTTATTTTCATATAAATATTAATAATAATCAAATTTGACAGATGAACTTCGATTAAATAAATAAATATCCTCTTATATTAGCAATAGCTTCGATTTTTTCTTTTTTTTCTATATTATACTTACTTCCTAGAATGATGATGATGATGATGAAGCAAGATGCTTCCGGTAGTAGACTTGAGTTTTTTTCTTCTTTTTTTCATCATCATCATCATCATCATCATCATCATCTTCTTCTTCTTCTTCTTCTTCTTCTTTTTCTTCTTGTTTTTCTTCTCATTGATATAAACTTAAACCGGGTCATTTAAGAGCATTCATCTGTTTGTGTGTTTAAGTGGCCAACAACACAAATTCTTAGCGCTTTATGCATGTGTAATCAGCACACTATATATATATATCTGTGTGTGTGCGTATGTGTGTTGTTTCATCATCAACCAGCTCAATTTAGTTTAAAAAAAAGATGTCTGTATATGTGTTTGTAGACACACATTACTAAGCTTCGAAGGATCGTAAAAGCGGAAAAAGGGAAAGAAATAATAGAATGACAGACAGTCAGTTGTAGTTGTAGTAGTAGGATAATAAGAGGAAAATGAGAAGAGAACGAGTTTGCCCGTTTTGTTGCTTATATTTTTCATTGCGCGTCCTGTTTTTTTTTCGTCATTATAACAGACACCTACACGATTAAGACTATGCCATCTCATAACTATAATATTTTGCGCATACACGTCAAAAGATGAAGAACAAAAACATAGGATGAAAAAAAAGAAGAAAAAGAAAAAGAATGTATCATTGTGATGTTATTGCTTTCAGTAACATCATGTGAGTATCATTTTCAAGGTTTAATACATCTGTCGATCAATCGATTGTCTATTTGCATGATATGTTTGAAAATCTTTTTTTCTGTTTATTTGTTTATTTGTTTGTGCCTTGTTCTTGTATTCATCAACAAGAGTATATACACACATACCCTCGACGTAAGCAACGACGAGACAGTCTCGAAACTCTCATTGCTTCTCTCGTGCTTTTTCCGCAATCATTCTTATCGAGTGTATGCGTGCTATCTATCCGTTTCTTGAGCTAACATAGACATTGCATTTCTGTTCAATAACAGTCGCCAACGAAACGCGAGAGAGAGAGAGAAAAAGAAACAGAGTGAGTGAATAAAATAGAGAGAGAGAGAGAACACCGCCGTTTCTGGAATACGCACACGCCTAAGAAAGAAACAGAAGACGCTGCTGCAATGCGCACGTTTGCATACGCTTACAATTCGCTGTTTTTAACCACTCGACTCCTTAGTCTACTGCTATCATCCGACGTGCGTTTTTTTTTACATTTGTTCTTTGACAGCAAGCGAACGAGCGCGCTGAAGATCCCACCCATTTACTGAGCTCTGTTTCTTTCCATTGCAACAGGAATCTTTTTTTTTTCTTCTTCTTCTTCTTTTTCTTTTTTTTTCTAACGCATATATTCGCACACAACATTTCTAGATCATCATCATCAACATCATCATCATCGTCGTCGTCGTCATCGAGCATTATCAACGCTACTCTCTTTAGATTTTTCTTCGTGTTGTTCTGTTATTCTATGGTTAACTATGTTGAATAGAGAACGAGTCACAATCTCGAACATGCATCATTAGTTCGTCGATTGAATGATTGATTATCATCGTTCGTCGACACCACTACGAAATGTAGCGGTGTATTTCACGAATAACATATGGTATGTATTTATGTCGATAAATATTCTCTTTCAAAAGACAAAAACGTTTTTTTTTTTTGAAAACGTTTTTTGTCTTTATCTCTTGTCTCACTATTTTTTTCCTATGTCTATTGATCAAATATAATTTAATACAAAGTGGTTTTTCTTTCTCATTAAATGTGTGACATAAAGAATACAAGAAAGTAGGATGTAGAGGGGCGCTTATGTCAAATGATGACGTTGACATACATACAGTAATTCTCTCATTTCTTCTTCTTCTTCTTCTCCTCACACGCATTCGGAATGTCAAAGTTCACTAAAACGACAAGAATATATTGTTTACATGTACGTCATCATCATTATTTTCATTTTCGGAATATCAATATTATTTTATCAGCGACGAAAGAAAAATAACAACAAGAAATATGAAGCATCAGCTGTAAATTTTATTTCAGTTTTTGTCTCTATAGATCATTCTCAATAGGGAAAAGAACAAGAAAGAGAAACGAGAGGAAAATTCTTCGGTTTTTTCTTTCTTCTGTTGCGTTATTTTACCTTGTATTTTTCTACTATTGTTTTCATTTCTATAGCTCATGTCGATAAAACAAAATTAACAATGAACATTACTAGTAGTCCACAACAACCGGTGTTATTACTAACTGACGAAACAGTTCTATTACCATCAGTATCACCGCCGCCACCACCACCACCTCCCTCGTCAACGTCTAATTCTACTTCTAGTTCAACTTCATCAATCACACGTTCATCTATTGCTGCTTCTCGAATTAAATCTGGTCCTGGTGGTATGGATATGGATAGCAATAAATTATCAATGATCAAACGATCACATGCGATATCAAACATTCAAGATCTAGCTGAAGACAGTCCGGTGACATTCGAAATCGAACCGAATGAACATTTTCATGTTTGGAGAAAAGGTCATTCGACAAGTACTCAAACAATTAGTGAATCAATATCATCCATTGATAAACCGCAAACATACAGTCGTAGTGGAGGAAGAGAAGACGAAGAAGATGAATCTGATACACATTCAGCATGTAGTGAAAAATCTAGTGAACAATCGCCTGAATATTTTGAAGAAGAAAAACCGATCCTATCGGGTGTTCATGTTAAAGCAGCTACACTTAATCAATTAATACGAATATTAATTGATTCATTTCGTGAGTATTATTTTCTAGTTGAATAGACACACACACACAGTCGTATTTGATTGATTTAGAACCTGATGGAACCATAAATGATGATAATCAATATCCAAAAGTCTTTTTTCTTATGCATAAGTGGATAATGGAATCGGAATATTTGAGTAATATGTTATTTGATTTTTATAAACATTCAGGTGATGATTGTAAAAAAGCAACGAATAATACAGAAAAACGTTATTGTACAGATTATCAATTACGTATTTGTCGAGCATATAAGTATGTTGAATTTGAAATGATGTGAAAATCTTTATTCGTTTTCGTTTCGTATTTAGTTTTTGGATGAAAAATTTTCCCATGCATTTCGATCTTGATAAACGATTGAAAGAAGCATGTGAACGAATGAAAAATGATCTCGAACAATCCGAAGATTTCGAATGTATGCGATTAATTGATCCATCGGAAATGTAATTCGTTTGTTTTCCATCGTAAAACAAATTCAATTTTCTTTTTTGCTGTTTCTTCTATATTTGAAGACCATCGTTCGATTGGATGCGTCAAATGACCGTTCGAAATCAAACGAAAAATAAAACTGTTTCACTTGGTTTCAATAATATTGATCCTCAAACATTAGCTGCACAATTAACATATCTCGAATGGAAAATTCTTCGACGAATTACATTTACAGATTATAAACTATATGCAAATAAAAATACCCTACAGGATAATCCACGTCTTGAACGTTCGATACAATTTTTTAATGGTTTATCAACATGGATACAATGCATGGTTTTAAGTAAAATGACACCGAAACAACGCGCTGAAGTTATACATAAATTTCTCGATGTTGCAAAAGTAATTGTTCGATCGAATGAAATTCATGTTCAAATGATGAATTCTCGATGTTTTCTTTCTAGCATTTAAGAGATTTACAAAATTTTAACACATGTCTAGCGGTTATTGGTGGAATATCACATAGTGCATTGGCACGTCTATCGAAAACAATGATGTGCTTATCATCAGAAGATATTAAAGTAGAAATGAAAAATTCTTTTCACGATTGTAATTTCAATTTTTAGTTCTTGAGTGAAATGACTGATCTCTTGTCTTCAAATTCCAATTATGCTCAATATAGAAAAAGTCTATCGGAATGTGAAGGTTTCAAAATCCCAATCATGTAAAATATACTTTCCTTTATTTTCAATAAATCTATTCAATCGATTTTTTTATTTCAGTGGAGTTCATCTCAAAGATATCATTTCTCTACATGTTGCCCTACCCGATTGTCTCGAATATGGTTTAATTAATTTTCGGAAATTAGTTCAACTTAGTATTACTTTTCGAACATTAACCAATTTACAAATATCTGTTCCACCTGTACAACCAAATCATGATTTAATTAATCTACTAACTGTAATAGAAAAAAAAACAAAATCATTTACTAGATTGAGAGACGAGTTGCTTTACTTTTTTGTTTCATTTAGCTTTCTGTTGATTTAAGTTACAGTGAAGATGAAATCTATGAACTTTCCTTAGCACGAGAACCTCGATCGTCTGTTTCGTCTGTAAGTCAACAATTCGAGATTGATTTCCGATCAAGATAGAAATTATTTATTTCGAATAGCCTGATCAAGCATCACGTGGTCTACATCCTGGTGATAATTCGAATGATTCCTCGTCCGAAGGATATAAGAAAAAAGAACAAGTCCATAGTCCTGTGTTTGCCGATTGGGCAGCCGGTGTAAGTCAATCGATTGATATTCAAACCATTCAACGACATGTCAACGCAATGGTCGAAGCTGTTTTTACGACATATGATCACGATCGTGATGGTTACATTTCACATACAGAATTCGATGAAATTGCTCAGAATTTTCCATTTATCGATACATTTACAGTTCTCGATGCTGATCAGTAAAATCACCATAAAAATATTTCAATTTGCTTTTTTTTAAAAATCTTGTCGATTTTTAGAGATGGAATGATTTCAAAAGGTGAAATGCGTAGTTACTTTTTACGTGCAAAATATCACGATTTAAAAGGTGAATTCAAACATGAATTTCATGAAACAACGTATTTTAAACCGACATTTTGCGTTCATTGTACGGGTTTACTCTGGGGTTTGATAAAACAAGGTTGGAAATGTAAAGATTGTGGTATCAATGCTCATCGACATTGCAAAGATCAAGTTGTGATGGAATGTCGACAAAAACGTTTGAATCCTGTTAATAAACAAGGTTCGGTAACGGATTCACGTCCTAGTCGTAGTTCATTTCGTATTCGTAAGACTCGCAAACAAAAAGGCACACAAACTGAAGATATTAATTTCTCTTCATCATGTTCATCATCAGAAACATCCGAGAGTTGCACAAGTTCATCCGACGATGAACAACAATTACCTTTCCATGACAAATCCGCTCCTCCTCATTCTCATTGGTCTCTACATAAACCGACATCATTAAAACATCGAAAACAAATTCATTCCGATTCCAATGATGAATACTATTACACACATCCGCCATCACCCCAACAACAACCACCATTACAACAATCAATGTCAACAACAACAACTACGACTTCTATTGCTCAACAATTAATTCCACGTGGACCTTTGATATGTTCGGATAGTCTCGACAAATGGAACGATCGTTCGTTTACACGGAATCGTCCGTTACTACCGCCGACAATTCTTTCAGCAACACCAAGTACATCCACAGGTACGTCGGAATCAACAACAAGTATAACAACGACAACTGAAATCACCAATGATATGCACACGACCTCTTCGAATCCATCGTTGTACGGTCAAGGATCATTTCTCGAAGGAGATATCAGTGATTTCGATGATGATTCATCGAAACAGTTGATTGAATCGAATCAAACTCGACGAAATATCAAACAAGTTGTTTGTAAAGATATCGGTTTAGTTACATCGCCAATATTCGATCAACCAGAAAACGTCCAATCAACTAAACCATCGATGACAACACATCCTGGTAGTAGTCAAACTTTAAATTCAAGAAAATTATCACTCACTGAATCGCTTTATTCATCGACAGCAAGTACTGATCCGACACAGATTGAAATTTTCGAACGATTGAGACAAGCTGAACAGGTAATCGAATGTTGGTTTACAAAAAACAGGAAAAATTATTCGTTGTCTTTGATTGTTTAAAGGAAAAGAAACGATTGGAAGTCGAAAATCGTGCGATGAAACAAGAACTTGTTCGAACGAAGTCGAAAATTAGTTCTCTAAAACGTGAAATGAGTTCAATTCAACAATTGCATATTGCTCAACAACAAGTTCAGGCACAACTATCCGCACCAACAATCATATCGAGTCGACAAGAACTTCAACATTATCAACAACCATCCGTATTTACATATAAAACCGAACATATCAATTCACCGAACACATATCGTCATCAAACCAATCCATCGAATAATGATGAAACTCTTTCGATTCCAATTACTGTTGCTACTCCAACGCGAACAGTTCAATCAACTCAAACATCGACTCGTTCGCCGCCATCAGTCATTGTTCAATTTACCAATGTCTCACTCCCGTCATCTCTCTCATCGGCGACAATCACAACAAATCCTTCGAATGATCAACAACCAACTCGTCATTCATTTAGTCTAAGTCCTTCTTCCACACATTGTGATCCATCTCTATCACCATCTGATGAACAATTACGACTCTATCTAACTGAAACCTTACAACGAGAAAAAGATAGTGCCGTTTAATCAGACCTATTCGTTTCTGTGAATGCTGGTCATTCATCTATTTTGTTTGTATGTGTATATCTGTGTGTGTGTGTGTGTGCGTGTGTGTTTCCATAATCGTGTGATTAACTATTTTTCATTTAAAAGAAAACAAAAATCTCTACACATATTGACTTGAACTCACAAGCTGGTTCGTTTATTTTACCTATTTCTTCTTGATTTAACAAAAAAACAACAATAACAAGAAAATATCTGTCAAGGAAATATTCGATTATTTAATTGTTCGCATTTCCATCGATTTCTTGTAATAATCGATCACATTTCGACATGAGCAATTTAATCGCATCGACAAATAACTGATCAGGAGGTACGGCACCAACACTTTCGATGCTAACTAAATAAATCAAAGGCAAACAGTTTAGTTCTTTTTTTTTGTGTTTTCGTTTCATACAAATGAAATGATCACGAATCTTGTTTAATTCGATTCGATCTTTTAATTCTGGATGTCGAAGAGCTTCTCGACTGCACATATCAAGTCGAGGTTTAGCAACAACTGCTCGACGACGACCTAGAACAATGAACGTCAGTTATTTTTAGATCTCAATGCGAGAGTAAAATCAATTAGGAAACATTCTTTCTTTTTTGAAAGTATCTTCAAGCATTGACGTCAATACTTTATCTTTTTTTCCATTAGACAGAAGAAGAAAAAAACGTATTTTATTCTTTATATTAATGCATCGATTTTGACAAGACTAATCAATGTCATTTCCTCGAGCATTAATATACTTCAAGGATACGACGTAAATCGTGATTATTCACGAAAAAAGGTCAAATATTTTACCGTTTTTTTCATTTTCCAATTCGATGACACCTGCAGTAAAACATTGTTGTAATTTGACAGCATCGTCATCGTAAATCGGCGTTTTGAGAATGATTTCTGGCATTAAACGATATGATGCCGTACCTAAGCGAGAAGAATAAATGTAGATATAAGTATCGAAAATCGAAAATCACTTACAAACAGGTGAAAATTTTGCATGATCCCGACCAATACCTTTTTGACAGACAAGTCTCATGTCAATTTCCTAAGATAAACAATCGAAACTTTCGATAACGAGGAAATAGACTTTTTTTTAAACAATTTTTACTTGTCCAGGTCTAAGTTTGGCGATTAAAATCTTATCCATAATTGGTCCTACGTCTTCCTTGTTAAACTATTCGTCAAACAAAAGTTTCAACATATATTTTCAAAGCAAAACAAAAAATCGTTCACCTTCGTCGCTTGATCTCCAATCGGTTTCCATTCCATATGTTCTGTATAAACTTTTTAAATAAAAAATAAAATACAAACTTAACAATTATCAACATTTCACTGTACCACTGCTGTTGATAAAGAGATCTTTTGGATCAGCATTTGGATCTGCTGGTGCTTGAGGATTTTTTTTACAAGCAACTTTAAGTTCGAAAACCAAAGTATCATCATCACGTTGATTGACTTCGCCTGCTGGTTTATCAATAAACAATCGTGCATCAGCACGTAATGGAATTAAACCGAGACGATGTGCGAGTACATCGTCAGGTATAACTGAAGAATTCTCAGTAATATGAACTTTTTCAATAGCCTAAAATGATTGATTTGAGTTTTTTGTTCTGTTGAGAATTTATTTTTACCATTGATGGAAGTTCAGCTATTAAAATACGACGAAATGCATTGGCAATAGCAGCATCAACACCAATCAAATCGAATTCAGTTGTTGTATCATCCAAGCTCGAGATTTGAATTTGTAAATTCTGCAAAAGAAAACGAAAAATCTGTTGTTGTTTTTTTCTCATTCAACAAACGAATACTTGTCGAAATTCGTCGAAATTCAAGCGATCATCATAACCCGCATAGTTACCAGGAAAATTTGTAGAGGTTGTCTAAATATGTACAAATTCCAATATAATATCATTGGGAAAACACGAACGCTTACATTTAGCAATTCTGTTTCCTCTAGCTTAATTCTCGTTCTCATGTCATTCATGGATGCCATCTGAAAATAGACAAGAATTCTTTCTTTCTCCATACGTGCTGATATAATTTCCGAATATGATTTGGGAAAATTATTATTATTATTTTGAATAAAAAGAGAAGAAAAAAAAACATAATATTCTTTTTCGTTGGCTTTGTGCTATTAACTAGTGGTATACGGATGACGTAATACAGAATTGATATCGGCTCGAGAATGTGGATTAAGAGTAAGCGTTCGATGAAGTATATCATTAAGATATCGATCACGTGTCGGAGCTTGTCCTGGCGGAGGAGATGCTGCATTTCGACGATACAATGGTGGTCGACCATAAGTCATATAGTAGAGAATCGCACCTAATGACCAAATATCAGCTTTTGGACCATAATATGAATTAAAACCCGAATGATCTTGCATGACTTCTGGTGCACTAGAGAATATCGAGAAAACGATGAGAAATATTTGATCGATCTGATATTTACCTGAAAAATGGAGTGCCAACTCCTGGTTGACTAGAAATAAAAATATGATGAAATTAAATGGCAAATGTTTATATTTTCGATATTTGCTTACCCGAGCATTTCAGCCTTTTTCGATATACCTAAATCAGCGATTTTAAATGTTCGTCCAAATAAAATTAAATTATCCGGTTTCAAATCCATATGAACCAGATTATTGGCTGTTAATGTCGCAACAATACTAACAATTTGACGGAATACATCTTTTCGTAGAGCAGGATTCGTATAATTACCCGGTCCACCAATACCACCTGAACTAGCACGAGATTTTTCAATTAATGTACTTAAATTCTCGCCACCTAACTCCATAACAATATAAGCTAAACAAAAGCATTTCAATGAACGATCATATTATTCGAATATCTTATCGAATTACCTGAGCCAGTACGAGGATCGAAATCGAAATCGTAGATTTCAACAACATGACGTGATTCTTGTTTCAATCTTTGCAGGTGTCGAACTTCGTTTAAATAAGAACTAACTAATTGTGATCCACGATTAGGCATTCGATCTAAGTCGACGACTTTCACGGCCACGTTGACACCGTTCGGTGCACGAGCTGAGTAAACAGCGCCTAAACAAGCATTTCTTTTTTTTTAAATAAGAACAAATTCGAAATTGAATTTTACCGAAACCACCACGACCTAATCGTCGAAGAAATCGATACGGTTGACCGTGAATACGAATAACTTTACCACTAAAATCATCCTGATGTCCTAAAGCACTGAGACGATCTAAATAGCAACAATCCAATGGATTTTCACACATTTCCAGTCGATAGACTCAATACTAACTTCCCATGTTAGTTCGTTCGACACTTTGATTTTTTACAATCGCGTTTACGAAAAACGATTTTGTTGTGCTTGGAAATGCTTCGTATATCGATGGTAAATGTACATTATATGCAGAGAGAGACCAAAAAATTACACATGTTACGCATGACTAAATCGCCTTCATATTCTGATACACATATCGAACGTTTGTAAAAGAATGGTTTCTTTTTTTGCTTAATAGTAAATTACAATATTGTCCTTGAATATCAAATAGTTTTATTTGAACATTGATGATGATAATGTTCATCAACACATGTCAACACTTTATCATCAATTGTATCAATAAAAGTTTTTTTTTTTCATAAATGACTGAAAGAACAAGACTAGCTTCAACATGGTAAGATCAGTTGGTAAATACACTTGACTTTTTCGATTGTAACTACCTTTGATGAATATCTAATTGATTGTTATTGATAGTTTCAATTGAAAAAAGGCGAAAATATGTCAAATACTATACAATTAACTATACCCATAGTGACACATTTCTTTGATAAAAATCTTAATGTATTCACCCTCAATTGTTCATCAAGATTGTCGATCCTTTATTTTTGTGCACGCCAATACCAGGGATTAATTAATCTTTAAGTATACACGTATACGACGAGCTCTATGATTCATTCCCACCAATGTATCGAATTCGTCACAACCTATCATTTTCGTCTCATACATGACAATTACAAGTAACTGGATTACTGTGAAATAAAACTCGATAACGAGAGAGAAAGACTCAAACGATTTCTTCTTCCTTCTCTTTTTTTTTATTTTCTTCGTCGTCACATCATTCACCTTTTCTCATGTACATGAAAGTGCTAAGAACGAAAGAAAAAACGAGAGAAAGTAAAATGAACTTCTTCTTCTTCTTCTTCTTCTTATTGACTCAAAGAAAAGAATATTCATTGTGTTGTATACGTATATTTTAACTCTGTTGTTTTTTGTCAATTAGACGTGTACGATGGCGACCGTAGTTTGCGGAAGAAATTTTACCTTTCCTTTTCCTTTCTTCGTCTACTTTAACTGTCATTGGCGCGTCCTATCGCCGCCATTAGGACGCTGCCCGTACACGATCAACACCTCGCTTACTCATATTTCAAAAAAAAAAGTTTAACATCTACACGACGTCTATGCATGCATTTAGATTGAGACGAATAAGTAAAAGAAAAAAAAAGAAGAAGAAAGAAAGAAAGCGAGTGGCGGTGTCGGCAGCGGCAGCAGTTGTATTACTCATCATATTAGTATATTTGATTTCTTTGTAGATTATTCAGTTT
>ERZ778023.1223-NODE-1223-length-43280-cov-51.443378_pt1 | contig 43280 bp, 45 predicted proteins | sample MGYA00375753_ERZ778023 | MGnify/ENA primary metagenome ERZ778023 (study PRJEB29350, sample SAMN05389822) | bioreactor metagenome | isolation source: Ammonium sulfate bioreactor | place: South Africa: University of Cape Town | collected 2014-04-04 ... | reverse complement strand
CTTTCAAATCCAACAATAACTCTTCTCAAACATGTTTAATAGTTCGTATGTTTATACACATTGAAGTCGTTTTTTTTTATTATGATAAGAATTCTGTTATGCGTTTTTTTCTTAATATAATAAAGTAAATACACCGAAAAATAATAATAATAATAATAATAATTCAGATCTCTTTTGAAGAATACAAAAAAACAAATCACAGAACACAGAGATTAATCGAATGATAAAGAGAGAGAGAGATTTGTTTGTTAGAGATTGTCATCGCCTATTGCTCGATTGACTTTTGAATCATTAATCTGAGTAAATTTATATTGATTTTGTTCAGCTATTGTTGCAGCATCGGGATGTGCAGCACGAGCCATAGCTGTTGCATTGCGAAATGAAACTGCTGTCCAAACAACAGCCATGATTAGAATTAAAACAAAACTGACTAGTACTATTTCAAAGAAAAAAAAAGTAAAAACAAAATTCAATTATTTCAAACTAACCAAGCAGATAAATGACTAGACCCATCGGTCCATCGTGTAGTTTCTCAACATCTTTCTCAGTTAAACTTAAAACACGTTGAGGATCAAGTAAAAATGGTTGAATATTTGTCAATGAACTATTCGATTGTGTACATTTATCAATACCAAGTATTAAACATATTAAACCAAATAGATCAATATTATTTAACGTCACATTTTTCGGTAGAGTAAAATTTTCTTTTAATTGTGGACCATTGGCATAAAAGATTGTTTTCATTGAGTCAACCGTATTGTCATATCCGGAATTTCCATGAACTGTTTGAGATAGATTCGATATCCGACCGTCTAAGTTTGAGAAAACAAAAAATATTGACCTAATTTCAAGAGAAAAGAATTTTGTGTTTTTTCGTCATACAAGAATTCTGTCGATAGAGTTCATAGCCTGGATTGAGAAGGATTATCAAATCGCCAATATTCGGATGATGTTTGTAATGATATTGTGATGGAATATTTTCTTTCCGATAGACTTGTGCATTTGGAATTCGTGTTAACTCAGATGAAATCTCATTAATATCATGAGCTAAAATATCAATTAACTTTTTATTGATTTATTGAATTAATTAAATTCATCTTACGAGCATTGACAAAGATATTCAATAGAGTTTCAGTTCCAAATGCTTGAATCTTAGTCATATTAATAAAACTATCGATATAGATTGGTGGATTGGTTGCATTGATTTGTTCGAGACCATGATTTGACGTAAGAATTAAATGTAGATTATTTTTTAATTTTATATTTCGTTCGATTAAATCGAGAAGATAGCCAAGAATTTCATCGCATTCTCTCACTTTTGCTTTTGTTTGTTCGGAATATGGGCCCGTTTGTTGGCCAGTTAAACCAGGTTCAGAGAAAAATATCGTTCCAAAATTAATTCCTTCATCAAACCATGTTAACATCTGATCAATTAATTGTTGATTCGATCGATTGGAATCATATTTTTCATATTTACTAATCATTAGAGATTCTTGTTTCCAACCGATAACACCCGTTCGTGCGTTCGGTCGTTGTTCATTCATTGTCCAAATGGATTTCTTTGCCCACCATGATTGATTCATATTCGTTGTTGACTGAAAAATTTCTTTCATTTTCGGATCATAGATCTGTTCCGATATAATTCCATGAATTTCTTGATAAAGACCTGTGATTAATCTAATAAATATCAATATTTAGATATTTCTTTAGCAAAAAAATTAAAATAAAAACATCATACGTATAATCATTTGGCAGTGTACCAGTATGAAATGTTGATGTCATACTTGGTGCATGTACACCGCGTTGTTTTAATCGAGAGAAATTCTCCAACGGTCCATGAATAATCGGATAATCAAAACGGAAGCCATCGAATGAAATCAAAAGTACTAATGGTAATGATTGACTAGAGATTAATAAGGAGTTAATTAAAAAATGTATCAATGAAAAACAAATCATCAGCATCCTTCTTCTTCTTCTGCTGCTGCTTCGTTTTTTTTATAGAAAGAAAATGATTTGTTTGCTTGCCATCATTGACCGTCAATGTTCGACTAATTAAATTACATGATAGATGTCACGAGTCAAAAATTCCTTTTCAACAAATCATAGTTGTTTGTCTCGCTATTGGATTCGATTTTGTTTTGTTTATCTGTTTCAATTCAAAAGATTATTATTATTATTATTGTTCAACAATGAGTAATATTGAAGTTGAAGTCCAACAAGATGATGATGACAATATAATTGTCGATGAAAATGAAACATTAAATGAATTGAAATCGAGTGTTCGTCATCGAAAAGGTCGTGGTTTTAATGAACAAAGCGATCGTTCGATTATTTCATCGGGTGATTATGATACAGTTTCGAATGATAACGAAACCGGTCCAGCACGTTCAGTTGAAGGATGGATTTTATTTGTTCGAAATGTTCACGAAGAAGCACAAGAAGATATGATCTACGATGTTTTTCGTGAATATGGAAATGTGAAAAATATGCACTTGAATTTAGATCGTCGAACGGGCTTTGCTAAAGGTTATGTTCTTGTTGAATATGAAACATTCAAAGAAGCTAAAAATGCGTTAGATAATGTCAATGGTCAAGATTTGCTCGGACATAATTTACATGTCGATTGGGCATTTATTAAAGGTCCATTGAGAAAAACCAAACAATATTCAACAAGACGATAGACATTGATCTTCGTGTTCTTCTTCTTTTTTTTTTGTCTCTTTGATTTCATTGAAATAAACAAGACGATGTTGTGTTATTGTTGTTTTTTCCTTTCTGTTGATGTCGTAAAAAAAATAAATCTGTACTTTCGTCAGTCTGAGTCATTCTTACGCAAGGCAAATACAAGGTTATTTAAATGTCTCAGAATTTTCACATTTCGAACTATTCTAGATTGTAAACTAACTAACTAACTAATTTATGGCAGTACGAGCGCAGGTCGAGAACAGTAGTGACATTGGTGTATTTGCACGATTAACCAATGCATACTGTTTAGTTGGTGTCGGAGGATCCGAAAATTTCTTCTCTATTTTTGAAAGTGAACTCAATGAACATATACCAGTTATACATTCGTCGATTGGCAGTTGTCGTGTTGTCGGTCGATTGACAGTTGGTAATCGTCATGGTTTACTTGTACCATCATCAACCACTGATCAAGAATTGCAACATATCCGAAATTCATTGCCTGATAATGTTCGTTTACGACGTTGTGACGAACGTTTATCAGCATTGGGCAATGTTATAGCTTGTAATGATTATGTTGCACTTATTCATCCAGATTTAGACAAAGAAACAGAACAAATTCTCACAGATACATTAAATGTTGAATGTTTTCGACAGACAATTGCCGATCGTGTACTTGTTGGTAGTTATTCGGTATTTTCGAATCAAGGCGGGCTTGTTCATCCGAAAACATCGATCCAAGAACAAGAAGAACTATCATCGCTCTTACAAGTTCCACTTGTTGCCGGTACAATCAATCGAGGAAGTGATGTTCTCGGTGCTGGACTTCTAGTCAATGATTGGTCGGGTTTCTGTGGTTTAGATACGACAGCTCATGAAATTAGTGTGATCGAAAGTGTATTTAAACTAGGACAACATCAAGGAACAAATACAACGGCAACAACAGGCGGAAATAATAAATTAATTAAAGATTCGCTAGTCGATGCGTTAACTTAGGATATCTTTTTTTTTGTTTTCGTTTCTATTTCTGTTTATTAATCTGTGAATAAAATCAATATTCGTATGATTTTAGATGATAATTGAATTATTCGAAATGCTTTGGCAAAAAAAAAAGAAAATGTAACTGAGTCACAAATATGCAACAGAGAGAGACAAACAAAATGTGTTGTAAGTCACTGGATTAAGATATCGACTTTTTTTCTTATCTATTCGTACAGATAGAATGACCTTGAAAAAGTGCAGATTAAGCCTGAAATAAATTTAGACAACAGCTGTCAATTTTTCTCTCGCATGTGACCGTCCTATGATTATTCACAAAAAAAAACGTCATTTACGAAGAAAAAACTCGAATATTCTCGTAGTTAATTATTAAAAATTACACATACGTAAGAAAAATGCGTACCACGAGTTATCACATGTAGGACATGTTTTTGCGAAAAACTATTCATAAAATACAGCCGACCGAACCCTTTCGTTTTTTTTCTATCATTCAAAGGAAGCAAAAAAAAGTGGGTGTATTCTATTTTCTCTGTCTATGAATATATATATGGGCAATAGATTTGATAAAGAAACAAACCCGATTTTATTCTTTTTTTTAAAGGAAACAAAAAAGTACGAATGTCATCGTTAGGGCGTCTACATTTGCGACGGCATAGTCTCGAATTATTGCAGCATGCTAAACGTTTACAAGAGAAATATATTCTTCAACCCATTTGGAATAAATCATTCGATGGTAAAATCGATGAATTAAATCATGTTGCTGAAGTTGAAATAGCCGAAGCTGGTTGCTGTAAATATATTTTAATTGAAGTTCAAAGTCAAGGTGCAACGTATGATCAAAGTATATTTATTGTTCGAGCTGATGCATCATGTGTTGATCATAGTATGTTTTGAGCACACGCACGAGAAATAAATCATCGATTGAGTTTGTGTGTTTTAGTGGATGTTTTCGAAAAAGTCAAAGAACAATTTGATGAAAGAAAATTGAAACTTATTTGTCAAGGTGGCGGTCGAATACAAGTCGATCCAGCTATGAGAAAAATTAATATCTATGGTTCTTCATTAGTTAGTCGTTCATTTTGCTTTGTGTGATTGTTTCTTTTTTTCAAAATTTTCAAAAATAGGAATTTGGTCCAGCTGATCATTATCAAACAGCTGAAATTCTCAGACGACGATATCCTCAATGGACAATTGAAATCGCAGGTAGATAATCTCTTGAATTTAAAGTTCAACCAGTCAAAAAAACCAAAATTCTCTCTTATTTCTCCTAGATGAAGAATACTAATCGATAGTTATTCTAGTGAGTGTCGTCATATAATTCTTTTGATGCATGTATAAAATTTAAACACGATATTATTAATAAATAAATATTTGTTCGTCTTTGACTAACATACACTGTCAACGAAACTAACGTTTATTTTAAAGTCCTTGTCGATTAATGATCATGATTATGGTCGATGCCTTGACCTCTCTGCAGATATGTACAATCAATTGATGACACCAAATGTGATGTCATATAAAATTCGATAAGATTTATTAGGATGTATAAAAAAAAGAAAGAAAAGTTCTTTTTTTTCGTGTTCAGAAGACTTCAAAATGTATGAAATCGATTACGACATTGATTCATCTTTTTCTAATTGTTCGTGTCCTTGTATGAGACGACACTGAGCGTTTGTCTTCTTCTTCTTCTTCTTCTTTCTCGTTTTCATTGATTATCCATTTTGCTTGTTGGTTTTTTTCTCTCACCATCTGTTGATTCCATTTGTCTCGTCTAATATTCTCCGCCATACCAAGGCAATCCATCGCACTTTTCTCGACATGCAGATGAACAGTTGACCTTGGATATATCCCCATCGTTAAGAAATAGAACGACGGGCGTCGTAGAAAGTGACAACAATGACAAGGTTATTTTTTTGTCTTTTCAAAAAAAAAAGAAAAAGAAGCTAAACAGTTAATTAAACACAATGTTTCTTCTTCTTCTTCTTTCGTTTCTATAATTTAATCAGTAAACTACGATCGATTATGCAAGTTTCGGTCCTCTAATTTTAAATTCAATCTCGTGTGTTCGAACATACAAGATTGGATCAAATATGTTACATTAACATCAATAAGGAAATAGAGAAACAACGAACGAACATTGTCGTCAACGACGACTACATATTCCAGATCGATCTCTAATCTTATGTAATAGATTTCAAATTCATAGATAGATAGATATATGTATGTATGTATGTGAATGTCTTATGTTCTTCTCGTCTAATTATTGATCAATGGATTTTCAGGAGAGCAGAAAAAAAATACATAGAGAAGAATAAAGACGAGAGGCAAAAGGCCGTTTTTTTTCTAATTGCCATCAACGAGTAGGAGAGGGAGAGAAAAAAGGGAGGAGAAAAAGAAAGAACACACACACACACAAACATTTCTAGTTCGCTGTTTGACTTCACTCATCTATGCTAATATTTCTAGAATGGCAACAACGAAAAACTCCTCCCATGACATAATTACATTGAATATTGGTGGTTGGAAATATTCGACTAAACGTTCGACTTTACTTGACAATGTTGATAAACAAACATATTTCGATTTATTAATTCAAAAACCTAATCAAACAGAATATTTTATTGATCGAGATGGAAAATCTTTTTCTTATATAATCAATTCATTTCGTGATAAGAAAATTTATCTACCCGATAATCTTTACGAATTAAAACAATTGCTTGCCGACGTTCAATTCTACGAGCTCGATCGATTTCGAAATGAAATCGAAAATCGTTTAAACCAAACCAATGAAAAACACCAACAATACCAAATCAAAATCATTTCAAATAATCAACGTTTACAAAAATTAATCGGTCCACTGAAATTGATAACTATCTTTTCAATTCAATCGATTGGCAAGAAATTTCTAAGTCTCATTTCAACGTACATGAAACCAGAAGAGATTAGTTGTCAATTACTTTTTCCTTATAAAGAAAAATTTATTTCATGTCAACCATTTGATCCCTTACAACGTTTAGTTTTAGCTAAACAAGCGAAAAAAATGGGTTTAATTGTTAGTTATAATGAAGATTATTTTTATATTCCAATTGAACAGTTCGTTCTATCCAAAGACATTTTAATACAGTTCTTACAAAAAAATTATCAAGCCATTCGAATGAATTCAACTAGTGTATATGACAATGAATCATATGATCTAGTCGAAAATTGGCTTCTTTCAAATTAATCGAACGACATTTATTCGAATGCAAGTCAAACAAGTGTACAATAGAGAATTTCTCTTCTCTTCGTTTCTTTTTTTGCTGATTCACCTCGAATTTTAAGATAATTATAATAAAAAAAGCTCAGGGATTTCGATTTTTCTTCTGTTTGATTTTGGAACACGTTTGAGGATTGTACGATGTAGGACCGAGAGAAGAAAATGCGGTTTTTGTCGAATGAAAACGTTCACTCGATGAAAGAAAACTAGGCGAAGGATTTTTCGATTTGAGACATTGATTTCGAATTGTTAAATCTTGAAAATAGGCTGTCGGACCGGGATGATTATTCGTTGAGATTTTCTTTTGCGGATTTAATGATATCGGAAGAAATTTGCCTTTATATTGATTCGATCGAGAGAAAAGTTCTTGAAGAATTGTTGTCGGTGAAAAACCTTGAAGACGTGCAGGTCCTTTATACCAATCAGGAAATAATTGCGAACGGTCTTTTGCGAGTTTTACATACGGTCCATAGATTCCTAGAATACAAAGAAAACTCTATATATTCTCTTGCTAATAATCGGAAAAGATCAGTTTTCTTTTTGCATCGTGTAAGAAGAGATTTTTGACCTTGTCAAAGACGAATATTGAAGACTCGGCTTATCTTGTCAAAACATTCTCAATACATTTGACATATCTCTCTCTATAGTTGATTGTACTTCTTCGAGATTGGATTATTAATCAACTAGACGAGAATTCTTCGTTTTTTTTTTGTTGACTTTCCTATTTGTTTATTAAGTAAATCATCAACAAAGCTTCGTTTTTCATATAATGTAACCGGTGGCGAACGAGAAAACGATTCTGTTCGTTGACGACATCGATTGTCACTTTGTCGATCGAGTCGTATCGAATTATATCTTCTTTCGAATTCTTTTTTTCTAATAACTTCATCAGGAATATTGTATATACCATTGATTCCTTCCTAAATTTACAGAAGTTTATTTTGATTTTGGAAAAAAAAAATATCGTTCATCTCGAACTTGTGTTCGACACAAGTGTTTTGACTGTCGAATTCTCGTGGGAAATCGTTTTGATTGTTGATAAAATGGTCCATATATACCGCAAGATTTCTTGAGATAGATTTCATCGATTGTCTTCGGGTTGTACGAGCCCGGTCCGAGACTAATCGTTTGATAATTCGGTGCGAGAGTATAATTCGTTCGATGTAAACGTTTGAATAAAATCGTGTCTAACTCACGATCATAGATACTTTTCCATGGTTTGAAATGGCCAGGTGGACATGATATATTCAACATGAATATTCAAATAAGCGCGTTTTATTTTTCAATTTTTAGATGTTAATAAAATTTGTCGTTCTATTTTCTTGTTTATTTTCATGCTCATTAACAGATCAAGTTACAAATGAATTTGTTATTCTTTTATTAAGTCAACCTCATATATACATTCTCAGTCAAGTTCATAATGCGTCAACATATATTCCATCTTATATCCCATTACTTTATACACATTCGTATGCAACAAATCATCCGAATTGGTACACAATCTATCCATTATTTCCAACAATTGTTCAACAATATCCTCAAATGAAATGGTTGTTTATTTGCGAAGCTCAAACACGATTTAATCTCACTGAATTAATTCAATTTAGTCAAGAAACAAATGATTCCTATGTTGGTCATGCTCTCTATGATTCTGAACCGAGTATTATTCATCATTATTCGTTAGAATTAGATAAACCATATCCAGATTTTGCAACAGGAGTGTTAATTTCATCGAATGTTTTGAAATTATTCAATGAAAAATATCAAACATATAAAAACGAGATTGATTTTATCATTGATATTAAATATGAATTGAATCAATTGATTAATCAACTAACTCAAACGAAATTTATTGATCGATCCGATCGATTTTGTTATGAACATCGAACGAATTGTTTGACATGGTCGGAAAATGAAAAAGATTATTCATGTTCGAGAAAAGATATCTATCTTGAAGATTTATATTTTGGCATAAAAACATTCGTTAATAATCATCAAACACGAATTTCATTATTGAAAAAAACTTGGTTAACTAATCAATTAAATTATCATTTATTTACAAATCAATTCGATGATAAATTCGAACATTTAATTGTTAATAAAGAAAATACGGAACGTGGCCATTGTCATAAGACATTTTCGATTTTAAATCATTTTGCTCAATACGAAGAAAATCGAAAATATTTAATCATTGCCGATGATGATACACTTCTATCAGTTCCTCGTCTCATTCGACTTATACGTTGTTTTATGCTAACAAATAATCTTCCACTTGTTCTCGGCGAACGATATGGCTACGGAACTTATTATACATATCCAACCGGTGGTTCAGGAATGATATTCAATCGACAGTCTGTTCAACAGATTCTTGCTAATTGTGAATGTCCATCGTCGGATACGCCTGATGATATGTTTCTTGGTTTATGTCTGCATCGTTTACAAATACCTTTAATACATATTAAAGAATTACATCAAGCACAAGTCAATGCATATTCATCGGCATGGCTTCAACAGCAGAATGCAATTAGTTTTCATAAATTTGAGAATATTAATGTTGAACAAATCTATCGAGATTATCTCGATGAACCTATAACAAATGATTTGATCTATCACTATGCAAAAGATGAATTGTAATGTTTTCTTCTTTTTGTTTGAAATTAAAGAAAAACAAGAAAAAGAAACGAGGAAAAAAAAACATTGTCTGTCATCAAATCTTTCTTTTGTTTTTTTTTTGTTGAATTAAGCATTAGAAAATAGAGAACTTAGCCAGGGACGAGCAAGAAAGGCAACTGGTAGCATTCGTAAGATTTAGAAAAGACAAAAAGAAATTAAAAAAGCAGCAGCTTTAGCAGCAGAAGACAAATTTAAGAACTAGATTATTAAAAAGAAGAGAAAGAAAACAATCCAAGTGTCTTCAAAATGAATAAGAAAATCGATTTTTCTTCAAAGATTAGATACAATCTTTACATAAAATCAAATTTCCATCTTGATAGAAACTTTCTTCAGCAATACATTTCTATAAAAGTAAAAATTTCAATTTCAAAAATTAGATTTTTCTTCTCTTTTTTACCTGGCATTTCGAACATGTAAAACATTCTTTATGCCAATATTTATCTTCGAATTCAAGATATTCAACATCAGCTACAATCGCCTTTTGACAACGACTACAACGTTTAGCATGCTTGTCTTCGTAGCAATTAGAACAACATGGTTGACCATCGACCATTGAGATTTTCGATTGAGCTGATATCGGTTGTTTACATGTAACACCTTAATCATAAATAATAAGAATAACAACAAAATGATTCAATTATATTTCATAGGAATAATATAATAGTTACATAAGAAACATGCAGCATGGTATGATGCACCAGCAAATGTTATTCCAGCTGATGTTATCACTGAACCACATTTTCCGCAACGTTTTCGTGGAAAACGTCCTTCATGACATGATGAACATAAATATCCGTTATTAAATGGATAAAATTGTGATGTGATTGCTTTGCTACAATCCGAACATGAGAAACATTCCGGCTACAAAACAAAAACAGATAACTTTCTTTTTAGTCGATCAGTTAAATATTTACATGATATTGTTTGCTATCGAATTCAGTTATACCTAGAAAATATTTGTTTTTAGAAAATAAATAGATCAATTCAATTTCTATTTTTAACGTACGAGATCCAGCTGGAAATGTATTTTGACATTTAGCACAAGTACTAAATAACACAAAAAAAAAGAAAATATGAATTTCCAATTTTTTGTCGACTAAATAACTTTTTTTTCGAAATAGATTCTATAAATAGACTATCAATTTTTTTTGGCCTCTCCTGTTTACTGAAGGCACTTGGTGGGCGGAAAGAGTAATGCTATCTGTCGTTGAGGTTTTTCTCTCGCGTTTTTTTTTTTCATTGGCAAAGATGTGTGTTGTCTATCATCAGAATTAACAAATAAACAGCCAACAGGAAATGTCGAATTCGATTTTTGTCTTTTCGTTTAACTTACCTCATTGTTTCTTTCTCTTGAATAGAAGGAAAAACGAACGAACTTCTTAACTTAATTGAATACTGAAAACGAAAAAGAAGAAGTTTATATTCAATTTCAATAATTGATAAAAAAAACAAGACGAATATTAACTATCACAAAATGAATGGCTAATGTCTAAAAAAACAATTGTACTTAGATATCATCGATATATGCTGCTTAAGTTATTTTTTCCTTCAAGGAGGTTTCTGCAACTCAACATGTGGTACAGTTAACCATGCATTGTATGGCAAAACTCATTGCTATTTGTAATGACGATATATATGTATACATATGTATGTATATATATATATATATTCTCTAGTTCTCTCGTTCTCTCTCTTTGGCGCTTTTAGATTGTTGTTCGTCGTTATATCTTCTTCCTGTTTTATTTTCTTTTTTGTTGTTGTTTTATGGGGATATATTCTGGTATTCTCTTTCTTCATCAACACAAAAAAGAACGTCTTCTAATAATATCTTCTCCTCCTAGGCCTTCTTCGCGTCTTCATCTTCATCTTCATCGTCTTCTCTTTTGTACACATTGCTAGGCTCGAATAAATAACCTGCGTTTGTCGCGTTTTTTTTCCTGTTTTTTTTTCTTTTCTGACTTGTACATTGACTCGAGCCGTATTATATTCAATACGATTATATCTATTTCTTATGTGTGTGTCAATCTAATGACATTTCTTATCATGGCAACGGCTAATTATTCGTATTTGAATTTATTGTTGTTAGATTATGAAAGAGAAAATAACATAAAGACGACATTCTAGTACGAAGAGAACGAAAAAAAAACATCACGAGATTATTATCAGTTGATATTTGACTAAAAGTACTTGAACGAAAATATCAAAATGATATCGAAATTAATCAATAAATTGACTTGAATTGCATGTTGATTCTATTTTGTGTCCAAGGTTATTTTTGGAATAGAAAAAGGTAAGCTCATGTCGACAATCGGATGTGCCCGTAAGCACAATGACTTAGTCTATTTGTCTATATTAAGATATCGTATTAACTGAATGAGAGAAAAATCAGTGATGACATATATATTGCCGATGAGTGATATTGAATTGTTGTTATATATACTTACGATCGATTGGAACAGCACGACGAAAAATATCGATAGAATCTCGACAACATATTCATGATATCTTGGAAATGATTTGTATGATACGAAGCTAATTTACTTTTACTTATACGTTCGTTGAAAGACAAAATAAAAAATCTCCTATTGCACTCTTGACACTAAACCATCATTTGTCTCACATTCTATCGACGTCAATGTGTATTTTATGCGTGTCTGTTCGGAAGGCTAAACGAGAGAAGTCATTAATCGTGGACTAACTTTAAATGTGTATCAGCTGCTCGAATTGATTTCAGTTAAACTCTTTTGATATGATAATCTCTATTTTCACTAGATGTCAGTCGTTTCTGTTGATTAACATGAATCTCTTATCTGATTAAGAAACTGACCAATGAAAATCGTATGTCAATTACTTGCCCGGACAGATGGATGTTTATTTGTCTGTTCGTTCGTTCGTTGAGATGTCCGAATAAAAACACAGCAAAGCAAACGAGAATAAATTCGTTCTTTTTCTCACTATTTTAGAATGAGTCTCAATGTAAATAAAATTCAATCGACATGGATTTTACTTAATATCTAATCGACCAAACAAAAAAAAACCAACAACAACAAATCCAATCATGTTTCATGCTCAAATAATTTTCACTTATTTTCTCATTTTTACATTCAATTGTCTTCAATCAACGATTATTCACGAAATTAATCAAGCCGTTTTTCTCGATCCTCGTACTCATTCTGCTTACATACAATGTCCGTTAGAATCGCCAACAATATCTGCTACTGATATTCAATGGTACGATGTTACTAATCGACGTTATGAAACCAATCATGGCCGATTCTATCTTATCAATGGTTCACAACCGATTGATCGTGAATTTATTTGCTCAACAAATTCACAAACCGATGATAAATATCGAATTAAAATTCGCACCTACGATCGGCCATTAACTATTCGACATTTATTCATACGAAATCTAACAAATACAAGTTTAACTATTGAATGGGAAGACGATCAATATAATCAACAGGCGAATATAACTTATTATGAATTAGTTTTAAAAATGAATAATACAATACAATATCGAACATTAGTTAACGGTTCATTAACACTCTACACATTTCCGTCACTCTATCCGAATACATCCTATTCGATTGATATATCAGCTGTTGATATTTGGAAACGATATAGTAGTAGTAAAACAATAAATAGCACAACATTATCGACGAATATCAATGAAATGAAAAAATCTTCTCAATCATTGGATCGATATTTTCTTCAGAAAACTCTTTCATGTTATCGTCTCGATCATCAATTACTTTTAATTGAATACAATCGATCCGATTTGTTTTCAACATATTTTCTTTATAATCTAACTGTTTACGATTATCAAGATCATATTGTATCAACAGATAATTATTACAATTCCGATGAGAAAACCTATTTAACTAATGAACAATTTCATTCATTTCTCTATCGTTTTAAACGTAAAAGTTATACATATAAAATTCAAATACTTTTCTTCAACGAACAAATCAATTCATTCGAATATTTAACAAAATATTGCGATGATTTCTATCCAACTTATTCGCCATTGACATGTTCGATTAAATCGAAATCAACGAAAGAAAATCATTTGATATTAAATATGCAACTATCATCAATGAATAAACAAATATTTTCGGTTAAACCAACATTTATTTTCTATCGAACAAGTCGAACAAATATGATTAAAAAGAATCTGTTCGAAATTCATCGATATGTCAGTGCAAATATCGATGATGTCAAAGAAAATTATTCAGTTCTCATCGAAAATAATATCGTCGGAACGAATATGAATGAAAAAATCAATGTATCAATACATTGTCCAATAACTCGGATAGGTTTGTGTCGAAAATGATTGAAATATCATTTTGTTTTCTTGATTTTTTACTTTAGCACCAATGCCTCGAGTCGAAATCAAACGAGATAATCGAATTCTTGGCGGTATTATCAGTGGATTGATATTGTCGATTATTAGTTTAACTATTCTAGCAATTTTTATTGCTTATCGAAAGTATGACGAATTTGAATTTATCATCTGAAATGAATTGTTTGTTTTTGCAGAGGTCTAATGCCTGATTGCCGTCGAATGATTTTACATTATGCTTATCTTATTCGAAAGAAACATTATCCTCGATCGAATCTCGTTCAAATCAATGGTTCAACCGAAGGCGGTAGTACGAGCAATGGAAATAGTGTCAACTATTTCGATGCGAATTATAGTATGTTATTTTTGGGTTAAATAATTGAAAAAGAAAAGACTAATAAACAAAATCAATTGTAGAAGATTTCGATTCAACAGCTATTCCAATCAATCAATTTGCTGCTTATGTCGGTCGAATGCATAAAGATGGAGATTTCGGTTTCGTTCGATTGTTTGAAGTAAAATGAGATAAGAAGAGACGATTTTTTTTTATTGTTTTTCTTCTCCTTCGAAGGATATTTGTGAAGTTTCGAAAACTTACACGTTTCCAGCTGATGTTTCGCAATTAGATTTTAATAAATCAAAAAATCGTTATACGAATATTTTAACATGTAAGATGAATTTGAAAATGAAAAAAAAACAAATCATCTTCATAAAATGAATTTAGATGATCATTCACGAGTGAAACTTTCGAGTGAAGATCGAGATGGCCGAGGAAATTATATCAATGCCAATTATGTCGATGTAAGAAAAAGACGAAATCTGCGTGTCTCCATCTTTGTTTGCCTTTCTTTCTAGGGACATCATAAAGCGAACGCTTATATCGCTACGCAAGGACCAATGCCGAATACGATAAATGATTTTTGGTAAAAATGAATTTGCAAAACGAATTGATTGTATGATTTTGATTTGAATAGGAGAATGATTTGGGAGAAAGATGTGAGTGTTGTTGTGATGATAACGAATATTAAAGAACGTGGACGAGTAAGATTATGAAAATGATGATCGAAAATAAACTGAATGAATTCTTAAGGTTAAATGCGATTTATATTGGCCAAATGAAGGTTCAGAAACTTATGGAACAATTCAAGTGAATTTAGTCAGTACAGTTTCGTATGCTTACTATGTCAAACGAATATTTTCCATTCGATGTAAAGCAAATCGAAAGGTACAGAGAAAATTCGAAAAACAAATTTCATTTTTTAAAATTTATTAGCGTATCGCTTACGAACGTCTTGTTCATCAATTTCACTATACCGATTGGCCCGATCACGGCGTTCCTCTATTTACTCTCCCGGTTCTTTCATTTATTCGTCATTCATCCGCATGTAATCCTGAAACAGGTGGTCCAATTGTTGTTCATTGTTCGGCAGGTGTCGGCCGTACAGGAACGTACATCGTTGTTGACACGATGTTGAAAAAAATTCGCGAACAACATTCATTAAATATTCCATCATTTCTTAAACATATTCGTCAACAACGAAACTATCTCGTTCAAACTGAAGAACAATTCATATTCATTTATGATGTTCTATTTGAAGCCATTCAATTATTGACTATTGGCTATCAAGATTTAGAGTTAAACGAAGGCAATTTCGATTATATCATACAAATGTTAGATTATTTCGATAAAGATTCGAATTTAACACGATTAGATAAACAATTTCAGCTGATTGTTAATGCAAATAAATCCACATTCAATCAGCAATGTTCGTTCGGTCAGAGTGAAGAAAATCTGCCGAAAAATCGAACACAAGCGATCTTACCGTTCAATGCATGTCGAGTCATACTTGCTAACGATAGAAAACAAGCTGGAGGAGAATATATCAATGCTTCGTATATTCATGTAAAGAAAAAGAGAAAATTTTTCAAGTTCATTTTCTGAGAAAATGTTTTCTTAGGGTTGCCATCGCGTTGATGAATTTATCATTACTCAACATCCCATGATGAATACAATCACCGATTTTTGGCAAATGATTTGGAATACAAATACGAATATTATCGTTTCGTTATATGCCGATGAAAAATCTCAAGTAAAACGAATAAAAAGATTTATGTTTGATGTTTTATCTTTTTGAAATTCTAGCCGGATGTGCCAGATTTTTGGCCGTTACCAAATCAACTCATGGATTGTGGCAGTTTTAGTGTTTGTCTAATCGACGAACGTTTTGAATGCGAATATATCTATCGAGATTTTCTACTGCAATCAACTGAGGAAGATTATGAATTACGAGTGAAGATTATTTCAAGTACCTACTGGCCCGATGCTTGTTCACCGTTGAAAGCATCGTTTAATCTCGTTAATACAATACGAAAATTAAGAATTAGTAATAAATTAAATAGTCCAATTGTTGTTCACGATTTATTCGGTGGACATCGAGCTGGTTAGTTAATCTTTTTGCGTTCGAATAGAACGAAAGGTCTTTTGTTTTTCTTCTCCAGCAACATTCTGTGCTTTGTATACAATGACTGAACAAATCGAACTCGAAGGAACATTGAATATCTACGATCTAGCGAAATTATATCACATCAAACGGCCCGGTATTTGGCGACATAATGTAAGAAAAACAAACAAACACAAATGTTTCTATTCTTTGCTTGATTTTTCAAGGGAGATTTGTTCTTTCTCTATCGTTGTGGTGAAGTTCTCTTTCGTGAAATGAAATTACCATCGTCCTCATCATCGTACAATCAAAACTCGACATCGAGTTACCATCGTCGATATTTACCACATCAATATGTTCTCAATCAATATCTCGATGAACCCGTGCCCGTAACATCTTATTCGTCGACAACATCGACACAACCAACATCGTCTTCGTCATTTGCTAATGTTGCTCAAACATTTATGGATTCGTTATCAAAACGAAGACCAAAATCACGTAGTTATCGTTCACAAACGCTGAAGAAAATACTTTTTCTCAACAACGAATCACCGCTTTAATCGAAATTCTCAGGGAAACGAAGAATTTTTGTACATAGCTCTCGCATTTAGAATAGCCGTTTGATGTTTCTGTTTAAATATACAGTGTGTACGCATTCGAATCGTTTGTTTTTAATCATATTCTTGTCGGATTAGGTTTTCTTTTTTGTTTTGTGTCAGATATACATTTATATATATATATAAACATTCTATTACTAGAGGGTGGTGTTGTAATATGTTAAACATTGTTGTTGTTGTTTTTTGTTTGTTTGACGTTGTATCCAAAAATAATAATAATAAAAATGAATATTGATTTTAACTGATTGCATTGTTGATGATTAATAAGCATTTTTATCTTAATCAGACATATTCGAATTTGTGTCTTCAATCAAAAAAGAACTAATCATCATTAAAAATCAATAAAATATTTATTAATGAGACTATTGCCCAGCTGTTTGTTACTCGTTGGTTATCATCATCATCAACTAACGACATCTATAACAACATTCTTCTCGTTATTAATTGATCGATTATTATCTTTTCGAAAAAAAACATACATGTAAATAAATATAAATAATTTCTATTTATTTTGACTTCTCATTGATATCATTATTGTCAATATCATCCATCCATCAAATATCATTAAAAATGTCCACCTGTATACATTTTCTTCGTCTTCTCCTTCTTCTTTTCTTTTCTTTCTCAAAAAACACATTTCATATGCACATGGTTTACCTTTTCTCTCTAGAGTAATCCTTCTAACCGTCCGTTCATAATCAATCATTTTCAATACCAATCATTGAAAACGACATTATTATTATTATTCTTCACTTTTTTTTCTCCTATTCACACAAAAAAATATGACTTCGAACGAAGAAGAAGATCCGTATGTTCAAATTGCTCGTTTACATTCAGCGAATTTACAAGCCGCTGAATATGGTCTCGCTTTAATCGAAGAAAAGAAACTGCTCGAATTGAAATATAAAGATTTAGAAAGTAATCATGAATCTCTGACATATGAATATGAACAATTAAAAATACAATTAAAAACAATCCAAGCCAATAAACGTGAAGAAACATTGAAAGGCGAAACAAATGAAGAAACACTTTTACATGAAAAACAAACCCAAGAAGAATATCTTATGAAAGAAATAACACGACATGAGCATGAATTACGTTCACTTCGACAAGATCATCAACGTTTAGTCAATGAAAATGAAAAATTATCATCAACATGTCAAGATTTAACTGAACGTATACACGAATTAGATGAATTAAAAGTGAAATTGAAATATGATTTAAAAGAAAGTAAAGCACAAGAACAACGGTTAATCGATTCGAATACGGAATTAGAAGAAGATAATGTTACTCTTCAACAACAAGTACAAAAATTACGTGAAAGTTTAATTGATTTAGATAGTTTAAAACTTGAAAATAAACAATTACAAGAAAATGTACGTAGACGAAATTTCGTTAATTTCTATTGACAGATTCTTTTGTTAGTAACGATAAGATGACAATTAAAAATAATAGATTCCTTTTGTATTCTCAATATTGATTTTATCGAACGGAAAAGAAAATGATTTGCTTATCATAATTTCGACAGCTATCTTTGTTTCAATGAGCCGGATATTTAGTTTTCCGTTGTGAAAAACTAACAAATCATTTTGCTTATTTGATTTTCTCTCTCTCTCTCTTTCTCAACTAGATCGATGATAATCATCGTATGATGAAAGAATTAAAATCTCTCAAATCCATAGCGGAATCTCAATTAATTGAATTACACAATAGTCTTCGTGATGAACGCGAACAGAAACATATCTACAAACAACAGTTAGATCATCGAATTCAACAAGTAAATTATCGATTATTTTATTTTTTAAATAAAATTTTTCTCTGTTCAAAATAGGAATCTCTTCGAAATCTTGATTCATTACGTTTAACATTAAATGGTCTCAATGGTCCACATACAGACGATGGTTATGCTATCGAAGGTGATGATGACGATGAGATCGACACTGACGATACAAGTCGTGTGCCATCATCGACGGAATACAGTGACATGTTCGAGAATGATCAACAAGAACACCCTCAACCTGTTGGCAATCTATTTAGTGAAATACATGGCAATGAAATACGTAAACTTGAACATGAATGCTTACAATTAACACAAATAAAATCATCACTTGATAATCAATTATTAATTATCAATGAGAAAACAAAGATTCTTTCACATAAAATTCAACATATCAATGAAGTTCTTCATTCGACGAAAGTCAATTCGAATGAATCAACAACAGTCAATATCGATGATACAAATGTTTTACTTGTTAATGCACTTGAATCTATCGAACAAATTGATAATACAATTAATAAAAATATTCATCTATTCAATGGTGAACAAGATCTTTTGAAAAAGAAACTTGATGAACACGAAAATCTTGTTCTTAAATATAAACAAGATAATAATACGCTCATGAAACAGTGCAATGAAACACAAACATTATTCAATAAAAATCAAGATTATCTCGTAAGAACTTTTCTCTCTTAACTTTTTCAAATTAAATCATCTCGTTGTATTATTTATTTAGTTGAAATTTATTGACGAATTAGAAATTCTTTATAAACATTTCTATACAAGTATGAATTGCTCGATACCAAATACAGATATTGAAACACGTAAACAACAACTATTCAATATGAATAGTAAACAAATTGATTCAACAGTCAATCAACAAATATTCGATTTAATACAAGATCAAATTAAACAACTCAAACAAACATTCGATCAATTATTAGTATCGAATCAAAATCAATCGATAGTTAAAGATTCATCAGAAACATCGAATTCAAATGAATTATCTAACGATACGAAAGAATTACAAGATCAAATTATTAAATTACGTTCATTATTAACAACCAAACGTGAACAAATCGGTACATTACGTACAGTTCTCAAAGCCAATAAACAAACAGCTGAAGTTGCATTAGCAAATTTGAAATCGAAATATGAAAATGAAAAATTAATTGTCACTGAAACAATGTTAAAACTACGTAATGAACTAACATCATTGAAAGAAGATGCAGCTACATTTGCATCACTTCGTGCAATGTTTGCAGCACGTTGTGACGAATATGTCACACAATTAGATGAACTTCAACGACAAGTTCATGCAGCTGAAGAAGAAAAGAAAACATTGAATTCATTACTTCGAATGGCTATCGAACAAAAACTTGCACTCACACAAAAACTCGAAGAATTAGAAATGGATAATGAACGTGTACAAACCAATCCGAAACGAACGAATATTCTTGCTCATCCACCGACAACAACATTGGGTTTATTGACAACAGCACCAAGCAATAATAATAATAATAATAACAATAATAATGCAAATACGAATATTAATATTGGTACACAAGAAAATCGTCGAGGTCGATTTATACCACCACGTGTAAGTCGAACGAAATGAAATTTCATTTGATTTTAGAAGAGAGAAAATACAAAAAAAAACAGATCATATCGATTTTTCTATCATGAATTTAAACATCTTCTAGATGATGCAAGCACTTGCGTCAAATCGAAATCAACAACTTCAAAACAAACGATAGAGAGATCTTATTCCGTAGGGATCAAAACATATATTTACAAAAAAATAATAATCATATTTCTAAATCTCGTGTTATGGTTCTTTGCTTGTGGAATGTGTTTTAATTTTCTCTTTTTAATTAACATTGATCTAAATTTCTAATAATATTGAATGATTGCATGAACTCTAGACAAAAAAAAACAAAAACCAACCAATCCTAGACCGTTTTTCTCTTTTTTGCACTTACTAGATGAAATTCGAAGAAATAAAACTAAATCAATTGTTTTCATTTTTAGGTTCGTCAACATAGAACATTTCCAAATATCAATTCTCAAACATCACCCTCATCAAAATGGGGACATCAATAATTGTGTAAATCAAAAAACCAAACCAAACATCAAATGTGTGCTTTATTCATCCTCACTTTTCGTGATACCTTACTGTTACTATTACTACTACTACTGCTCTTCTACTGTTGTTTTTTTTTCCTTATCTGTTCGCTATATTCTAAATCAATGTACATGCTCGTACTCTTCACTTTCGATCATTCCGCATATGTATCTCGCTCGTTTTTTTTCTTTTTGTTCACTTTCGATAGTTTTTCGCCTTGCTAGTAGTTGTTCACGTTTGTTTTTTTCTTTCTTTCTTTCTCACATTCCATTTCTCTTCTAAAGATCTGTTTTGTCCATTGGCTTTAAAAGGATAGTGGTCTTCGTTCATTCTGTTAAATACATATGTTGCATATATATATTTTTAGTATGAAATAGATGAAAAACATGATGTGTGTGTGTGTATATCGATACGCATGTAGGATGTGTTTTCGCGTTTTTCTCTCTTTCGACCATCTTTTTAACTTTTGTTCGCTTTTTCCTTCTCTTTTTTTCTTGTTTTTATAAATACATGCATTTTGGAAACTTGAAACTAGGACGTGTTCGATCAACAATCAACACAGAATTGTCTTGGTCAGTATCTTGCAAAGATGTATTTATTTGAAGATATTGAGACATCTATAGTTTAAGTATTCGCTCATGTATCGTATTTTGTAATTTACTCAATAATATAAACAACTTGTCGAGTTAAATCATCGAAGAAAATGTTCTGTGAATGATATATATATGCATATATACATGCATTTGCTGAGCGATAATAGATATCTGTTAGTAATATATCACATAATGACAAAAGATAATTGATATGGACATGCTTGTTTGCATGAGTTTGTCCTTCTGATTGAGAAGAAAAACACACATATATACATTCTGGTTATATTCAATATTTCGAATCGAATATATAATTATGAAATTTTAGTAGTTCATTCTCAGCATGTATCATTTTGAACTATAAAGATAAGAATCAACAAGATATAGACATACGAGAAGAAGGAAAAAGAGAGAGAGAGAGAAAAATTCAATCAAGCATTGACAGTAAATTGAAAAGCAAATGACGCCCTACGAGTGGCCAAATGCTCTCTATGGTGCCATTCATATTCGTTATCGAGATTAAACCTAATGCTTGATTGACTTCATCATCTTCTATCCACTTGTGTATATTCTTTTGTTTCCAATCTCGTGCAAACGACGACAGATGGTCACGCGTGCATGGACTCTTTTTTACACATATATCCTGTCATTCTTTGTTTTCTCCGTCAGTCTCTTCACTGTTCATTTAACAAATTCACTATATATTTTCGGATATATGTACACATTAAATCGACTTCCTCTCTTGTTTCATTCTCATTTTGATTGATCATCGAGTTCACAAGACGGGCGCGTGCGTCGAACATCAAACGATGCTTTGTCGCGTGTCGCCACTCATCAATTGAACAAAAACATGCACATGACGCGGTCTCATGAAATAACAAGGGAAAATTTAGCCAGCTGTTGTGCGATATCAAGCGTCAATTAATTGCCTTTATAGATCTATTGTCAACCTGACGCTCACACACACACACACGGATTTCGTTTCCCAAAAAGAAAATCATCATCATCTTTCCTTTCAACTATCAAAGTGTATGCATAGAAAATGACGAGAACGCCTCGGGAATCTCGATATTTCGGTTATCTATTTCATTAACTATTCAATAAATCGACATGACACAAAGCAAACGAACGAACATAGACAATATGACACTACATTATTGATATACATATATGTTAGCATTGTATTACTGATAGATGAAGAAAGAACGAAAGGAAAAAATACAAATACAGATGGCATCTTTTTTTTCCTCTTTCTCTCCGTTTTTTTTCTCTTTAGCAGATGTCGAAGAGAAGTCATATCGTGCTGAGCATTCATTAATGTCATTTGTCAACTCTCCCTCTCCCTCTGTCTCTCTTTCTCTTCCTCTCTTTCTATCGAACTTTTTTTTTTCTCATTTTATCTTAGTCTCTCGTTTCTGTTAATTGAGCGACGCGTGCTCATTTCCCTTCAGGAAAAAAATACAAAACGAGAAACTCCAATCAACATAGCCCGTCTGACACACAAATATTTCCTGGTGAACGAAGCCCACTCGCTCTCTCTTTTCTCCTTCTGCTACAGAACGTAATATGAATAAAAAAATAGCAGACGAAGAAAAAGAAGAAGAACAACAGCAGACGATGTTAGCGGGAAAAAGAAGAAATGGAAAGAAAAAATCCTCTCAACGTCATCGTCTATGCTTAGAAAAAAGAAAAAGTAGAAGAAGAAGAAGAAAAAGAAATAGCAAGAACATCATCATCGACCAGAATCAGAAACATCGGAACGTTAGTAATGGTGGTAGACATCAACGACCAGTTCGAACTGTGTCGTCGACAAGTCGTCTACCACCATTATCATGGTTGAAACAAACATTGAAATCACAATATCAAAGTAAACATCAATCAACCAAAACTTGTCGAACCAATCTATGGCAATGGTCATCATCATCATCAACCAATTCAACAATTCTCTTAGATCATAATCGACGAATTCTATTTCATCCAAGAACAAGTTCATCGACACAAGTTATACTTGCTAATCAACCATTACCATCTTATGGTAAACATTATTGGGAAATTTATGTACCCGCTGTGTACGGCACATCGATGATGTTCGGTATAGCAACAAAACAACAGCAATTATCATCAAATTCATTTACAAATCTTCTTGGCATTGATGAATATGGTTGGGCATTATCACATCATGGTTTAATTTGGCATAATGGTCTTGCTCGAACGTATCTATCTCAACCGATAGAAACATTGAAACCGGTTTTAATTGGTTTAGAATTCGATGCCGATGCTCGAACACTTGCCTATACAATTAATAATCAATCGATGGGCATTGCCTTTCAATCAATACCGAGTCATGTTGCTATTTATCCGGCTGTTTCATCGACAAGTGCACAGAGTACGATGATACTTGAACATTCGTGTCGATTATGTACGAATCTACGTGAAATCTGTTTGAAATCTGTTGAACAAACATTCATATCAAAAGAAAATCTACTGAATCAATTGTTGCCTCGCCATTTATACGAACAATTGATTTCATAAGAACAGTTGTATGTCATTATGTGTGTTTTTGCGCTGTCTATTATATACATATTCTATTTGTCCATCGTCTTTTCGTGAGATTTTAATTGTCTTAAGGCCGAGGTCGAGAATGTGCAATGCTCAATTGCTGTACAAAACAAAAAAAACCCACTAGCATTGTAAATGAAACTTTATCGTTTACATTCCTTTTTTCTTCATTCCAAAAAAACAACAAAATAATCAAAAAAAACAGACTATCATTTCTTCTTCTTCTTTCTTTTTTTCGTTTTCTGTTTATTTTTGCTGTTGTTATTATTTATTCGAGTGTTTTCTTTTCTTTTTTTCTCTTCAAAACGAGTGCCATCTAGTCATATGAGATGTTCAAGCACAACGTTCATTTCTTGTACAAATCGTTTTGTGTTGTTGTTGTTGTTTTTTCTTTCTTTGCGAGCCAAACGAAAAACAAAAAAATCAATATGATTATTTAAATAAATTATCAATTTTAATCAGGACATAAAAAAAAACAAGTATTATTACTCATCATCCGAAAAGGACAAATAAAAATCGATTGACATTTATTTGTTTCTCATTAAAATTATTTTTGTGCCACAAAGCGTTTTTGAGTTCGAAAAGAAAAACGAATGTGCATTTTTGTACATTTAGTTAATGTATAAAAAATTATTTACTTAAAGAAGTCTTTGTAGTTCTTAACAGTATGTCAAGATAATTAAGTAATACGAAAAAGTAAGTCATTAGTTGAAAATGTTTCGAAGTAAAAAACGTCGAGCTGTTACACCGATTAAAGAACAAGTTTGTGACGAAAAAAAGAAAGAAAGAAAGATGAATTTATTGATAATTTAGGATCCAAGTACACTTCTTCGAGAACATGTTGTGAAACAACTTGATGCCAAAAATGTACTTGTATCGGAATACGATGTTATTGACCAACAAAAGCCAATACCATTTTGGAAACGAGATGTCAAACTTCCTCGATGGTTATTGATGTTGTTAGTTTCATTGGCAGTTGTTGCATTTACTGCATTCATAGTATTTGCATCGATTGTGACATTAAAAAAAGAAGCTAATGGTGGTCCGTGTAAATCGAATAGTGATTGTCGACAAGATGTTGGTTTACTTTGTAATAATTATCGTTGTGGTTGTGGATATTCACATTTTTGGAGTGATTCGTATGAAACATGTGAACGAAGACGAATGATCAATCGAACATGTGTCAATGATTCAATGTGTGATAATCTTGCCAATTTATTATGTTTCAATATCACTTCATCGTAGAGAGAAAAATTCGTTTTTCTTTTAGCTCAATTTTAATGTCATTTTATTGTAGAACTGGTGAGATTGTAGCAGAATGTCAGTGTAAATCGTCGATGACATGGAATACAGCTAGTTTAACTGTAAGATATTACATAGATATTCATTCAAAATCATTTTTTATTTAATTTTAGTGTGGTACGCAAAATTTATTCAATGGGGCCTGTAATTTAGATAGTGATTGTGATGATTCGCGTTATTTATTTTGTGATATATCGATAAACAAATGTCAATGTAATTCATCGATGTTTTGGAATGGAAATACGGATGATACGGGTACTTGTGAATACCGACGGACGGTCGATCAATTTTGTTATCCATATAAAGATGAATGGTGTGATAGTACAGCTCCATTTGGACAAGGTCTTACTTGTGCACAATTTACAAATCCCTATGGAAGTGAATACGGTAGAAACAACTAACGGAAAATATATTCGACTCTCTTTTTTGTTTTAAGGTATTTGCCAATGTCCTGATAAACAATTTTATAATGGCAGTCTTTTATTAGCAAATGGTTTTTGTGAACCATTACGTTTATTAAATGGTCTATGTGCGTCGACATCACAATGTGAATATCGAATTGGCTTAGTTTGTTTAAGTAATTTGTGTACATGTCCATCTGGCTACAATTATGATGCATCAGTGAATAGTGGCGGTGTAACTGGCCTTTGTAAACCAGCAGCTGGTTATCTGGAAAATTGTTCGATTTCAATCAATTGTAGTTCATCACAAAATCTCTATTGTGAACTATCATATTATGATTTATCTAATCTAACAGGTATATGTCTATGTAATGATTCATGGTCGTATTGGGATGGTTTGATTTGTGCAAAGAAATTAACTCTCGGTGGTTCATGTACAAATTCGACTCAATGTATATCATCACAAGGTTTGTTCTGTAGTAATTATACTCAATCAATAGGACAATGTGATTGTGATAAGAATCATTTTTGGAATGAAACATGCGTACCTAAACAACTATATAATACATCATGCGAAACAACATATCAATGTGATGATAATCGTGGTCTACAATGTCAAGGTCTTGGTGGTGCTTTATTTCAAAAATGTGATTGTTATAATACGAGTTACATATGGGATTCACTTTATGTAACAAATCGTTCGCAAACGTGTATACCGAAATTAACAATTAATCAAACAACTTGTTTTGGCGATCTTGAATGTGAAGATTTTAATTATTTGCTTTGTAATAATGGTACATGTGGATGTCATTATACAGATTATTGGGACGGAAATCGTTGTCAACCGAAAAGAAATTATACAGATCCATGTAACTCAACAAATGAATGTCGAGATTTTCCTGATGTTTATTTGGTTTGTCGAATGGGAGAAACTCTTTCTCAGGCGTATCAATGTCTCTGTAATGTAACATCATATTGGGAAGAATGTGTACAAAAATGTATCGTATCAAAACATGTATCGAATCGAATCAATTTGATTTTCATTTCTAATTGATTTTTACTTTTCTAGCGACATGAACAATGTACATTAACCGGTAATTGTACAAGTAATGAATGTGATAAAACACAAAATCTACAATGTATCAATGATACAAACACGAATGTTACTGTTGGTTTTGGATGGTGGTATGTACACATATTTCTTCAAGACAAAAAAAAATATTTGATTATATTTAGTAACTGTACGTCATTACAATGGTGGAATGGCACCTATTGTCGAAATAAAGGAACACCAGCGTGGGGTGCTAATTCAAGCGCTATTTGTAATGATACCTATCAATGTGCCGATTATAATCTCGTATCTTGTCCGCTTGGAGGTTATTATCCAAGTTTGAATTCAACATGCGAATGTGCAACAACGAAATACTGGGTATATTTATTATGAGTTTTGTTTTGATATTTAAATTTATAAATCTGTCAAAATTTTTAGGACGGTTATACATGTCTAGATCGAGGCATATTGGGCGATTCTTGTACGTCTTGGCCACATAATCCTGTTAATACAACTACTTGTCTCAGTGCTGCTGGAGCAGGACTCATTTGTGATAATGCTACTAATTGTGTAAGTGGGACCAATTGTACAGGTGGTACATGTACATGTCCAAGTGGCACTGCATGGAATTCATCGTTTCTGATCTGTATGGAGCTAAGCACTGGATAGACATAGAACTGAGAATTTTACATTTTTTTGAGTAACAATTATTTTTAAAATAAATTAACGTACGTTACTTCAAAAACGGAAGGAAAGAAAGACTAATTATGCTCCTTTAAATAAACTTTCAGTTTTTTTTCTTTCTTTCTCTACTTTTTGAAACACTATTTACTGCCCTCTAGTAAAGGAAAAAATTTGATTGGCTCAAAAAATTTCTCGTTTTTTCTTTAAATTTGAATGGATGATCATTATATGTTAAATAGATATAAAGTTTGATTCAAGTGGTCAAATCAACAATACAAAGAAGAATATAAAACAACAACAAAAACAACAACAAAACAATAATCATAACAGTTACTACCTTGATTTCGGTTATCGTTACATTGGATTTTTAGCAGTGAATGTGTTTTGTTTCTATTTAAATTTTAATTGCATATACGAAAAAAAACAAAAATGAATACGAATGAAGTATTAAACTGGGTAAAAGATTTCAAATACTCATGGTTGCCAAATCATCTTAACAATAATACTGAATTAATTGAATTAATTTCCGATAAAGTCTACGAACTCGAACAATTATTAGATACGAATCATGAATATCATTCCGATTCTTCACTCGTTCTTACTTCACTCGACAATCATCAAACAGTCAATGATGAAAACGAAATATTTTCTTATCCAGCTATTCGTATTAAACGTATATCATTAGCTGAAGCTCGACGTTTCCTTCCGCCAGGCTGGGATACACGTAAGACAACTATTTCAAAAATGGGTAAAAATATTTTTTGGGTATTTTTCTAGCTAAAGCACAACCTCGACGAAAACGAGGTCGAAAGAAATCTTCACTTACGCTAACCAATCGTAAACGTAAACGAAATCTTCCATCACAAACCTACGATGAAAGTACATTCGTTCCGTGCGAATCCCGTCCATGTTCAGTTCGTAGTGCGTCCACTGTTTCATCCGAAATTCCATCGGTCATTGAAAATAAGCCCAAACAAAAACGAAAACTACGTGCAATCGATGCCGAAGACGATGATTTGTACACGCTCGGCAATCTCTCGCAAACAGAAATGTCCATTGATGATTGCGAACAAATTCCTCGTTATATTGGACAAAATGGTATACTCTCTCAAACACGTAAAACCAATGAAACAACAATAACAACATTCGATGATGACGACGCTGAGATGCATAATTCAGCAATGAAATTATTTGCAAATATAACTTCAACAACAGCAGCATCAGCAAATGAAGATATATCAATTGCTGATGATGAACCATCGATTAATAATAAAAAAAATAATAATAATAATTCGATTATGAATTATGATGTTTGTGTTGAAGATATTACAAATGATGGTATTGATGCGCCATTATCACAGAATCAATCTGAACAATTTTCATTAACAACGTAGAATAAAGACTGGCTTTATGATTCAACGGCTCGTTAGGAATAATGATCTTGATTAAAACATGCGAATTTTTGTTTTCGTCTGTTTGTTTGTTTGTTGGGCTTTCAGTGAGATTTGTTTTTTTTTCGGTCTGCAAACGTCGAATCATCGGAGACAGTACATCCGATGAAATATTTCATATTGTTCGCTTTCGTGTTTTTTTTGTCATTCTTCTTCTTCTTCTTCTTGTTCTTCTACTACTTTTTTTGTATATTAAACTTGAAATAAAAATCAACAACCATTTCACCTACTAAAACCAATTAAATCAATATGTTTTGTTTTCTTTTCTTTTTAGAGGCCACTGAAGCGAGACGAAACACAAAATCAAAAAGACAATACACTCAAACAAACAAATTGAATACACTCTATTTATTGTCAGATAATGTCTTTCAATAATTCAAAACGTTCAATACAATCGTCATCCAATTCAGATTCATCGCCAATTAAAAAAAAGTCAAAAATTGCTTTAAAACGAACATTAACACATTCGTCATCAAGTGATGAAATCGATATTCCAGTGGCAACAACAAAAAAACCGACAACAACTACTAAAAAAGAATCATCGCCAGTTGCAACCCGTATTCGAATTCAACGTTCATCATCATCGTCGTCATCGGACAATGATTCGAACGGTAGTGATGAAATCATAACCAAACGCACTCGACGTCGTCCACCACGTAAAAAACCAACGCCTACAAATAACGAACGTTCGACAATTCTAAATCAAATGAAACGACAAACACGAGAACGAAAAAAATCGGGCACAACACTGATCGATAAGAATAATAATAATTCGAGAAAGAAGAGTTCATTCGAATTTAGTGATGAAGAACTTGAACTCGATGAGAAACCAACGACGACGAAGGATAATAATGAATCTACGGAAAGCTATGAAGTCGATAGTGATGATCAAGAGAAAGAAATGAAGAGTGACAATGATGAAGAAAGTTCGCCAACAAAACGACAAAATGGTCGAAAAAATATTCGTAAAATCATCGACGATAAAAAACTTGATCTTCAAACTCAACATGCCGTTCAAGCTGAGCTCGAACGTCGAAAACGAATCGATGAAAAACAAAAAGAATACAATGACACTCTTCTTGAACAATCATTCGACAAAAATCAACAGCAAACAACCGATTCAACAAATCGTCTCATACTCGAATTAGATTCGAATACGAACGAACCGTTAATCGAAGTATCGTCGAAATTAGTTCAACATTTAAAACCTCATCAATGCGATGGCATTCGATTCCTTTGGAACAACGTTTTCGAATCTATCGATGCCATTCAAAATAAAAAACAGCAAAGCAACGGTTGTATATTAGCTCATTGTATGGGCTTAGGGAAAACTTTACAAGTTATTAGTTTTCTTCATACGATTTTCAATTACGATCGAATAACTAAAGTCAAAACATGTCTTGTTCTTTGTCCGATTAATACAGCTTTGAATTGGTCGAATGAATTCGAACATTGGCTCAACGATGTCGATCCACCGATCGATCACTATCAATTGACAACAATCAAACCTAATCTACGTGTTACACATTTAAATTATTGGTATGAACACGGTGGAGTTATGATTATGGGCTATGAAATGTACCGACGATTAGCCAATGGTATTGGCCTTCGAAATAAAAAAATCAAAGCACAAGCTTTGAAATGTTTGGTCGATCCTGGACCGGATGTTATCATTGCTGATGAAGGTCACATATTAAAAAATGCTCAAACAGCTTTAGCTAAATGTCTATCAAAGATTCGTACAAGTCGTCGTATTGTTTTGACTGGTACACCTCTACAAAATAATCTCATTGAATATTATTGTATGGTTTCATTTATCAAACCGAATCTACTCGGTAGTCAACAAGAATATATCAATCGGTTCGTAAATCCAATTCAAAATGGTCAACATCGTGATTCAAATGACGATGATGTACGTTTAATGAAACGACGTGCATGCGTTCTACATGAATTATTAACGGGTTTTATTGATCGAAAAGATTATTCGTTATTGAAAGAATATCTACCGCCGAAATTTGAATACATAATTAACATACGTATGAGTGATTTACAGACGAATTTATATGGATTATTTTTAAATAAACAAACAGCAACGGTCACAACAACAAAACAAGAAGATTTAATTGTAAATAAGAAAGATTTCAAATCGGCGAAATTATTTGCTGATTATCAATATTTACAGAAGATTTGGACGCATCCATTTCTACTTTATCCATATTTTATTGATCATTGGAAGAAATCATTGAATAAAGACGAAGATGATTTTCTCGATGATGAAGATTTCGATGCCATGTTTACTGATGAAGATGAAGAAGAAAATAAAAACAAGAAGAAAAAGAAAACGACGAAGACGACAAATGATAAAGAGAAGGAATTTAGTGGATTTTTAATTGACAATGCTGATGATGGCGAGAATTCCAAATCATCAAATGACGAACAATCGTATAAAACCGATTCGAATTCATCGGACAATGACGACGAGCAAGCTGAAGTGGTTAAAAATTATCGAACACGTAGTCGAACAGCAGCAACAATCATTGAAAATCAACAACAACAGCAAAAACAATCGAATAAAAAATCAACAAACTCAGATGTTTACGATACAGAAAATCTTGATGTTCACAACATCGAATCCAATGATCATACAAATGACAATGATGAACAACAACCATGGTCAGATGAAATGCGTGAACAATATTGGTTTCCATTTCTCGATATGTTACCCGATGAAAGTGAATTCGATATAAATCTAAGTGGCAAATTTATTTTATTGAAATCAATTTTGGATAAATGTACCGATATTGGCGATAAGATTCTTCTCTTTTCACGAAGTTTATATACATTAAATTATATCGAACGATTTCTTTATTTTCTTCATAAACAAAATCAACATGAATATGAACAACAACGAAAAACAAATCCCCATCTTCCATTACCATACGAATGGATACGTGATCAAGATTATTTTCGTATGGACGGACAAACCGATGTGTCCGTTCGAAAACGTTATGCACAAGCATTTAACGATCCGAAGAATCTACGTTCACGATTGTTTCTTATTTCAACATTAGCTGGTGGTATCGGCATAAATTTAGTTGGCAGTAATCGTGTTATTGTTTTCGATGCAAGTTGGAATCCAAGCCATGATACACAAGCTATATTTCGTTCGTATCGTTTTGGACAAAAGAAACCTGTTTATATCTACAGATTTTTATCCTATGGTACAATGGAAGAAAAAATCTATCAACGACAAGTTGTTAAACAATCGCTCTCGCAACGTGTCATTGATGATCATCAATTAGATCGACATTTTACTGAAAATGATATTAAAGAATTGTACAAATTTACTCGTGAACAAATGCCTGATTTTAAACAATTGTCAAATACGAATTTTCCTTATTCAATACCGAAAGATCATCTTCTACTCGATCTGTTATATGATCATAATCAATGGATACATTCCTATCATTCACATGATTCATTATTGGAAAATAAATTAGATGAAGGTTTAACTGATGATGAACGACAACGTGCTTTAGAAGAATATGAAAATCTCAAGCGTTTACCTGATCAACGTCAAATGCTCGCTGCTCAACGTCTTCAACAGCAACAACAGCAGCAGCAGCAAACAGCGTCGAATATGTTTCAATTGCCAAATTTACAGAAAATGTACTATGATCTATTTCGTTCGATGGGAAACGATGATCGACAATCGAATGAATATAAGAAAATGTTTCAAACAGCTCTCGAACTTGGTCTCGGACAATTTCTACCTGATTCAATCACGCAACCGAAAACGACGGCTGACAAAAACGACGAAATTGTACTTTTAGATAGTGACGATGACGACTAACCGATCGTGAATTTAAGTGAAATTTTCTTCTTTTTTTTTCTGTTGTCAGATAGTGCAAATATAACGTATATATATATATATAATTTCAATTTTGTTGTTTCTTGTATATGTTTAAATTAATCTAATTGTCTTTCTTTTCTTTTTTTTTGATAGCAGACGTTTGAAAGCCAATAAAGAAAATCTTAGTGGGGGAAGAAGGAACATGTCTTTTTCTTAAATTCTTTTTCAAATAAGTTGAACTTTCAGGAAAGAACAAGAAAATGATGACGACGAAGAGCAAAAAAATTTTCTTCATCCGTCAGGATGAGATTTTTCTCTCTTCTGAACTAATTAATTTTGCTGGAAAGAAAGAAAAAAAGTCGTCGGAAATCTTACACGTGGCATTTAATTTTATCTGTGATGATACGTTGGAATCGTACTCGTTGTAAATATGTTCTTTATTGTTCAGTTTTTATTTTATTTCTAATCTCTGGCAAACCAAAATTTATCTTTCGAACAAATTTACATATTCCTTGGCTCACTGATGTTCAACATGTTCTACCATTGACTTGTATTCGAGATCGAAATCAATCGAATTGGCCTCGTGTTCTATCGAATGTAAATAGCAACCAAGAAAATCGTTTGACAATCGTTCTTGTCACAGCTCGACCTGAATTCAAACGACTACCATTAACATTAGCTGCATTAGCTTGTCATCTCGATTCTCGACGTATTTTCGAAGTTATTTTTCTCACTCCATCACAAGATGTTGATATTCTCAAGCCATTTTTGTCGAACGAATTTTGGCCATGGCCATTGTCAATTCGTTCTGATGATAGTTTATTAAAACATATTCATACAGATTCGTATCGTTTACAAATGATGTTTAAATTAATTGTTGCACAGATAATTCAAACGGAATTCTATCTTGTATTGGATTCAGATTGTGTTGCTATTTGGCCAATACATGTCGAACAATTGTTGTATCAAACGAATCGATCACAAATTCGAGCTTTATATCAAATTGAAGAACGAAATGAACGAGAAAAATGGTGGATTGAAAGCGAACAAATCTTGCAAATCGAACCGAATACATGCTCAACGAACGAACCAACATCAGCAGCAATTGCTGTTACACCTGTAATTTTGTCGAAAACTATTGCACTGCGGACTCTATGCCGGTTGCAGATACTTTATGGTTCGTTAGTTATTTCCTTTTGTTTGATAAGGTTTATTTGATTTACTTAGGTGACAGGCATTTTTTGAATAAATTAGCGAATTGGGCACTATGGAAAGTTTTGTTCGATCGTATGTGGACAGAATATACACTCTATTATCTAACAGGTCGATGTACGAGATTATTTGATAGTTATCATTTTCATCGTGTATCGTCAATGCCTTCACTTGATTTCTATGGTATTAGTGTTTGGTGGCGAACTGATTGGACATCATTTACACGTTCGCAATTACTCGATTCTATTCATCAAGGTTTAAAATGGCGTCGAAAGGAGCTCGATAAACATGAAGGTCGATCATTATTCGATTTATCCATGTCGACGCATTATCTGTTCACTGTTCTTCAAGGACGACAATATATCAATCCGAAATTGTATCATAGATTATTCTATCCGATTTATTTGGATTATTTAAAACATCAAAATCATACGAAACGATTGGTTGAAATCCTTGAAAATATGACCGAAAATTTAGTAGAAAAAAAAGGTCGACGATACGCATGAAGTGTGAAAGAAAAAAAAACACATTAATCAAAATTAATTAGGGCGTTCGTGTTGTTTTTCTCCTTTGCTTAAAAGAATGAATCTAAATTTTTATTTGAAAATAAAATAAAAAAACAAACATAGAAAGCAGCTGATTCATCGAAAAAGTTGACTTGAGGTAACTTGGCGATGAATTTGTCTTGTTCGCTGTTTGATTAGCACTTTTCCCACAACAACTATAATCCGAAACCGATGATACTGTTGCATTCGGGAAATTTCGATAGACAGTTCGATTGTTTAATGGTTGTATAGTACGGTAATCTTCGGAGAAAATATGTGTACGAAATGTTTGGATTTCAGTATCGTTAAATTCAATTGGCGTTTCAAAAACTGTCCATATTACAATTTCTGAACAAGGTGGAGTTGTTAATGAACCTTCATAACGATAGAATTTATTGAGACTGTTACCCATTAATGAAGCCAATTGTAGACTAACTTCGGTTGTATTGGTTTCTTCTTCGAGTTTTTCACCGACTTGGAAATATTGTGCCCATTGAGTTGCAGTTTCCTTCGTTGTATTTAAAACATCTCGTTTGCGTATGTTTATGCGACGTTTTCTTCGATCATGACTACTCGAATTACTTGATTCGGCTGATACATTTGCTTTGGATTCCATGAAAAACCCTAAGACAGCATATTTTGTTTTATTCGCATTAGCATGAACAAAATGAATTTCACCGCCATATTTTTCACCATTCCTTTTAAAACAAAACAATACGAAAAAGATTAAGAAAGGAAATTTTCTTTTTCTTTTGCATATTTACAGTTGATGTTCGCTTCCTGATTTATAATTTCGTCCCCAATGGAGATGAAAATTCACAAATGTAAATGGTTCACTTAAACCACCGCCAGTTAATGTCAATGGATAAGCTGAAGCATTCACTTGTTCAGCACTTATTGTATGACCATTGTTTGTCAGAGTAAATTTTTGTGCTAAATCGTAAGCAGACGAAAAACTAAATGCAGCAAATTCTTGATATGTTGTGCAAGCCGTTTTGATATTTATCGGTGATTGAGATAATCCATCACATGTGGAATATAAATCTGACCAAACATCGGGCCCTAATGCGTCATAATTCCAATGAGATGATGTTGCTGCATTCAATGAGTGCAAATACAATGAAATGATGATTAATATATAACGAATAAACATAATTGTATCGATTTATTATGAAATAAGAAAAACAATGGTTTTTATATGCGCGAAAAACGTTTGTCCTCAATTAGAACGAATAGGACATTTACAGTATTGATTTCTTTATTTTCTGTGTAGGTGATCTAGGCATTTTATACACGCTTTACAGGTTCGACAAGCATCTGCTGTTGAAACGGTTGGCTGAATTTATAATTAATCCTAACTTGATTGTGTTGCTTATTCACGTATAAAAAAAATAGATAAAAATATTTTTGAAATCGATGTTGTATGAAATATTATTCTATTCGATAATATTCGTTAAATATAGGTCAATAAAGAAGGATTGATAAGAAAAAAAAAGTGATCGGTAATCAAAGTGTTTGATTTAAAATATCTCAATTAGATTATCGAGAAAGTTTTTATGATAAACAAAAGCAAAATCAAATGAATGGAATCATGACTAATCATCGTTGTATTCGACATTTGTTGTTCGATAAATTTGCCTTGGCAATAATTGTAATCGGGAATAGATGATAATGTTTCATTATGAAAATTACGGTAAATAGAACGAGTGTATAATGGTTGAGGGCGACGATAATCTTCGAAATAGACATTTTGTCGAAAAATTTCGAATTCATCTTCGGAAAATACAATTGGCTGTCGAAATAATGTCCAAAGAACATTTTCCGTACACGGTGGAGTGGTTAATGAACCTTCATATCGCCAGAATTCGTCAAAATTTTCTCCCATAAGAAAAGCAAGATTTAAAAGCATAGCTGTAGAATTATTTTCTTGGATTAATGTTTGAGTTCGATTGAAGAATTTTCGCCATTCTTTTTGAGTTTTCTTATCGGATACGGTCAAATTTAACGTGTATGTTTGATTACTGGGATATAAACTTTGCATAAATATACCAAGTACAGCATAGTGATTTATTAAAGAATTATGATAAACAAAATGAATTTCGCCAGGATATGATTCACCATTTCTATATTTACAAAGGTACGTATATGTTTTCAATTTATTTACTGATTTCTTTTACTTACATTTCATGTTCACTTCCGGATTTATGATTTTCTCCCCAATGTAAATGAAAATTAACAAATTCATATGTTCCATTTAAGCCTCCACCTTGAATTCGAAATGTTGGTAATTCCGAATTATTATTATATGTGCCCATAATTGTATGTCCATTATTTGTTAATGTAAAATTATGTAATTCATTATATCCATCACTGAAATTAAACTGAGGAATTGAGAGGTATTTTGTACAGGCTGTTAAAATATTTATTGGTGATTGATGTTCACCACCACAAGTCGAATACAATTCACTCCAAACAGCTGGACCATGTTTACCATAATCCCAATCATGATTGTGATCAGCAGCTAGTTGACGAACCAACAGCAAACTCAAGAGAAAAAATTTGAAATTCATAGTCAATTTGTAAATTGACAGGGATGTCTCGTCATTTTATACAAGCATAATGTATCTAAGTAAATTCTCTGAAGGCAAGGCGTAGTTTCGTTATTTTTCATTGGTCAAAACAAAACTGATTAATATCTATCATAAATGATTTATTCAAGTTTTTTTGTTGATACTCGAAAAAAGTTCTTATAGGAATATATGAAAAGTATAATAAGCATTGTATACAAAGATATAACAAGAAAACAAAACGAATAGATTGAACAATGAAATAAACCGAAGATTGAAATTTTCTTTTCGGGATATTTTCGAGTTAAATCAGTTAAACAATGATTATAATCGGGAATTGTTGTTAATGTTTCAGTAGGAAAACTTCGATAAACAGTTCGATTATATACTGGCTGTGGACCACGATAATCTTCGAAATAAATATGATCACGTAGAATTCGAAATTGACTTTCCATGAATACAATTGGCTGTTTAAACATTGTCCAAATAACACCTTCAGTACAGGGTGGTGTCGTTAACGAACCTTTATATCGCCAGAAATCATCGAAATTGATGCCTTTAAGGATTGTTAAATTCAAATCACTGACAACAGTGTCATTTTCGCTAATAAGTACTTGTGAAATGTTAAAATATCGTTGCCATTCAAGACGAGTGAGATCATTCGTATCTAAATGAATTTCATCAGTATCTAAATGACTTTCCATAAATATGCCAAGCACGGCCATTTGAGATGTTTGACGATTGAGATAAACAAAATGTATTTCACCGGTATATTTAACTCCGTTTCTACGAAACAAAAACAAAAGAAATTATATAGAATACAATAGCTTATTTTGAATTTACATTTGATGTTCACTGCCTGATCTATAATTCTCGCCCCAATGCAAATGAAAATTAACAAATTCAAATGTTCCATTTAGACCACCACCGGTGAGATAAAGTGGTGATTGCTGATAATCAGTATTTAATGTTGCAATAATTGTATGGCCATTATTTTTCAATGTAAAGTAATGTTTTTCGTCATAGGATGACGTAAATTGAAATGGAGCAAATTTTTTGTAGACCGTACAAGCTGTTAATATATTAATTGGAGACTGTGATTTACCAGCACACAATGGATAATAATCACTCCAAATATCTGGTCCAAGTTGACCGTAATTCCATTGATTACCATCGATGGACATCAAGGAAAAATACAGCAATAAAAACGAACGAAATAACATTTCTGTACGAATAGTACAAGTACACAATCGAAATATATCTAGATATAAATATTTAAACAACACAACGTTTGTAGTGATGTATACTTGTTCGTTATAAATAATTGTTGATGCTATCTTGATGTATATTAACGCATATTGATCGACGACACGTTATTTTTCATATGAAAAAAAAAGAAAAGAAAAAAGAAACGAAAGAAAAGAAGAATGACAATATGTTCTCTCTCTCTCTCTTTCGTTCTTTCGTTTGTTCTAATTACTGAATGCATTTCCTGAGGAAATTCAGCGAACAGTCAATATCTGATTATTTTCCGTTATCAACTAAAATATTTTCTCATCACTTTTTTTATTAAATATATCGATAAACAATTATGCCTCGATACAAGATCAAAAGACAACACGGTAAATAGTAAAAAAAATATAAACCGACGGAATTTACTTTCTGCTCGAACGTAATATCTCTATCAATAACGAGCGAACGAATCTTTTTCTTTGCATTCACGCGATTCTTCTTGTTCCTTCCTTTTTAGATACGTGTCTGATAAAACTGCGTTACTTATCATAAAAACAAGAACAACAACAAACAGAAAACGCAAGAAAATACCAAAGGAGTCGATCTTCACATATCTATGTTTGATTAGCATCTTTATAATCAATTCCTTTCATGATCGACCTCGAATCTCTCTAATATCTGTTTTATCTTAGAATAGAATCGAATATTCATGAACTCTCAAAAGGCTCCTACAAATTACGTTTCTGAAAAAGAAAGCCGAACATATAATTATCATTGACCGAAGTAGAATAGGAAGTGCAAAAGAAAATAAGAATAGATTTGAATAATTTATTGTTCTTATAATGATAAATGTCAAAAAACAATTCCGACCGAAATCGATCTATTTGGCGAAAGGTGAATGCGTATCATCTAGATTATTTTTTGTTTCTACAAATAAATACAAAAGATTTGCAATAAGAAACCTTTGAATTCATTCGACTACTATTAATTAAATTATACTCGAATGAACAAAAACATTGAGCGCAAAAACTTGAAAATTTGACGATGTCTATTCGTCTAAATACTCAAACATTTTCGTCTGAAAATGTTTCATCCGTTGATTTGCAATATGGTTCGAAGGAAGTCGTTGGTTTCAAACGTTTATTTCATTTCTTTCGTCGAGCATTTCCATTTGCATTCAATCGTGATACATTTCAACGTGTTTACGATGCGTCCGATCTATCGAAAATAGCCTATCGTACGAAATATTGTTGTCAATTGAAAATCTACGGTGCTCTTCTAGCAACATCCGTATTCGATATGAATCAAAAACGTAAATTAAAAATTCTTATGCTTGTCGAAGATGAACATAGTCAACATGCTATACATATTGGCAAACGTCTTCTCTTACAATTAATTGATACATGCAAAGAATTAGAGAATATTTTTCAAATCTATGCCTATGTCGAATCGACAAATATCGGTGGAATACATTTTTATAAAATGATGGGCTTCGAACAACGTGAATTTCTGCATGATTTTTTTCCTCAACGTGCATCGTTAACACCGGATGCGATTAAACTTGAATATAGACTTCGTACGAATACAAGTCAAAGTTCAATAGTACGATAGAGAAAAGATTTGAATTGCGGTCGATTTGTTTGTTTTATATTTTTGGTAGAAGTCACCTTCAGATACGAATAATAGCAGTAGCAGCAGTAGTAGTAATAAAGTAGGAATTCGTTGTTTTTTGCTGTTGAAAACAATCAAGTAGATGATTAATCATTATATAATTTTTAGTTTTCATCAAACGAACAAAAATCGGCACTAGACGAAGCGAAAACCTATTATTTCTCTCGTTTGTAATACAGTAAACGAACAATTCTCATTTGACTATCGTTTGTATATTGAAATGTGAGTCAAAAATGCGAATATGCCATCGTAATCGTCCTATTATTCGTTCATTTATTTCGGATACAAACGGAACTTCATATTGTCATCTCTCTCTCTCTCCCCCTCTCTTGCCTTGTTCTCATGTTCTATATAAACTCTCTACTAGGACAGATGAAATAGTCCAAAAAAAGAACAAACAGGTCAGATACACAATGATGATTACTTCCAGATCGAAGTAAAAAAGAAGAAGTTTATATATGAATAGTGCTGTGTACTTTATTGTTCTTATTATTTTTTGTTGTGATATGGCAAGATACCAGCGTGACTGATCGATTAATGAATTAATTTCAGTCACGTGATATCTTTCCACCTTACTCAAAAAAAAAGAAAACGAATCTACGATTTATTTCATTTTATAATAAAAGATAAAATGAATTCACTACTAAAAAAAAATGTTTATTTGTTTATTTGTTTGTTGATCTTTAATTGGCAAGAAGTTTCTCAACAGCAGTGACAATGCTTGCTGCATCAATACCATATTTACTCAATAATTCAGCTGGTTTACCACTACGTGCAACTTCAGGAACAGCCAAATGAGCAATACGAATGTTTGTTTGATCGGCTAATGCAGCCATAACAGCTTCGCCAAGACCACCTTCATAATAATGATCTTCAACAACAAGAACACGACCTTGTGTAGCATTAGCTGATTTCAAAAGTGTATCACGATCAATTGGTTTAACAGTAAATAGATCAACAACTCGAATAGCTGTGCCTTTGGCTTTTAATTGTTGAGCAGCTTTAATAGCTTCATGTAAAGTAACACCAGCGCCAACAACTGTAACAGCATCATTTGATGATTCGACAACAATCTAATACAAAACGAAAAAGAAAAGCATTTTTTCATTTCTTTCGACAGAAAAGCATTACTTTAGCTTGACCAATTTGAAAGACTTCATCATTTTTATATAAGATCGAAAAATTCGGTCGACTTGTACGAATATAAACAGGTCCATTATAATTTGCTGCTAATTCAACAGCACGTTCAGCTGAAACAGCATCGGATGTATAAAAACAAACGATATTAGGAATTGTTCGAAAGAATGCAAAATCTTCGAGAGCCATTTGCGACGGGCCATCTTCACCAATTGAAATGCCCGCATGTGAACCGACATATTTCACTTGTGTAAATGAAATCGCACCCATACGTATTTGATCGGCAGCACGCATTAAAAATGCGGCAAATGTATGAACGAAACATGTGTATCGTTGACGTGTTGCAATGCCAATTGCAACTTGAACCATATTCTGTTCGGCAATATAACATTCAACAAAACGATCAGGAAAAGCATCACGAAATTTAATTGAATATGTCGAATTTTTCGTATCACCATCCAAAGCAATAACATATGGACAGCTTTTACCGAGTTTTTCAAGAGCTGTACCATGTGCAAGACGTGTAGCAATTTCTTTTTTGCCATCATAGTTTGGTGGTGTTGACAATTGAACTTGTTCGCCTTTTTTTATTTCGGCAACTTTAGCTGTTACTTTTGCAATTGTGGGTCGAGTTAATGTTTCTTCGTTGACTAATTTACGTAGGCCAGCAACTAATTCAGCTGATTTATCACCCAATGGTTTACCATGCCAATCTAATTCGTTTTCAATACCTTTTAAACCGGCACCTTTCAATGTTCTTGCGATGATACATGTTGGTTTATCGGTTGTTTTCGATGCTTCATCGAATGCAGCCAATAATTCACTTACACTTTGACCATTAACAACAATTGGATGCCAACCGAATGCATCGAGACGTTTTCGATAGGTTTCTAAATCGTGTTGTAATTGTGTTGGATCACTTTGACCAAGTCGATTGACATCAATTATTGCACAGAGATTATCAAGTTTGTAGAACGAACCGAATGAAAATGCTTCCCAAACACTACCTTCAGCACATTCACCTGTTTTCAACAACGAAAATCAAACACAAAATGAAAACAAAAGAAAAATCGAAATTTTCATACCGTCACCGAGAACACAATAGACTCGATAATCAGATTTATCGAAATATTTTCCAGCATAGGCCATACCACAAGCGAAGCCGATGCCTTGACCCAAAGAACCAGTTGCGACATCAATGAAATTCAATCGCTAAAACGAAACACTCTCAAGTTTTTGTTTCGCTTGTAGTTTTGATCGAAACTTACGGGTGTTGGGTGACCTTCGAGATCGGAATCTATTTTACGTAGATTCAACAAATCTGAAACTGGAAATGCACCAGCTTCAGCCCATGCAGCATAGAGGATTGGCGCACAGTGACCCTAAAGCAATAATGTTATTGTTTTTCTCGTTGATAAAAAAAATAAACTTACTTTTGATAAAACAAATCGATCAGCAGCCGGATTTCGTGGATCTTTTGGATCATATCGCATAACATTGAAGAACAAAACACTGGTAATTTCAGCCATTGATGAGCAACTTGTTGGATGACTATTATACACAAAAACAAGAGTAAAATACTCATCATTTATGAAAAATAAATCATCTAACCCAGAGTTCGATGCTTGTGTCGATTCAATACTATGAATTCGAAGTAAATTAGCCAAACGTTCCAATGTTGTAACAGTTTCGTTATTCGACATGTTTAGTTTTGTTTTTCTCGTGTGCTATGAATTAATCTTCAAAGGAAATATGCATATTTATAGAGTTAGAAAAGAAAATGTACTGTATCATCATGATGACGAAGAATGAGACGAAGCAAAAAAAACATACTTATGCTCTTCAAGTACAAATAAACATTTTTTTGTAGGTCGTTCAAAATGATTCCTATGCACGACGAGACAGAGTGAGAAATATGTGTGAAAAGTCATGCAAAGTACATGGTTTATCATGAGATAACATTCTGATCAAATGCTTTGGAACATAATAAAACTCGAGGTGTTTTGAGTAAATATTTAATTGTAAGATTTTTATATCGAAGCGAAAAAAAAACAACCCACAGGTAGAGTTAACATTTTTTTTCGATTGGCTTTTTCTTTCTTTTTTTTT
>ERZ778023.1221-NODE-1221-length-43302-cov-53.143131_pt1 | contig 43302 bp, 49 predicted proteins | sample MGYA00375753_ERZ778023 | MGnify/ENA primary metagenome ERZ778023 (study PRJEB29350, sample SAMN05389822) | bioreactor metagenome | isolation source: Ammonium sulfate bioreactor | place: South Africa: University of Cape Town | collected 2014-04-04 ... | reverse complement strand
GTTTGTTTGAAATTTGAATGAATGAATTCTATTACTTGAATATTGACCAATCAAATGCATTTGTTTCTTCAGTCAGTGTCATCATCATCACTATACATATTTGAGATTGTTTACTAGTTGTATTGTTTCTTCAAAGGTAAAATGAAAATTGGAGATTTTCACGTTTTTTTTTCTTGTTTGAACTCAATTTCCTAATCTAGTCTTAGAGGAAACGAATGGATACTTTGTAAGTTTCGGAAAGGACAATCATTTGTTGTATTGTGTTGTAAATATTTGTTCTTCTGGCTTTTTCACTTGATCGAAAACAAAATATCGTTTGATTTTCTTTTATATTCAATAGAAATTCATATTCAATGGAAGATTTAAGTTCATTATTTGCTTCAACTGTTCGAGTGTTTTCTCAAGCATTAATGATCGTAAATAAGATGAATACGTATATATCGTTTTAAATAAACTAGAATTTCTATGAAATTTAGTTTGGAGGTGTCGTACCTTACATTCCTCAATATCTCATTATTCAACGTTCACAAAGTGCCGAAGGTTTTTCGAATTATGTTTGTTTAACATTATTAATTGCGAATATTCTTCGTATTGAATTTTGGTTTGGCAAACATTTTGAGCTGCCACTTTTAGTTCAATCGATAGTCATGATTATTTGCATGCTTGTGATGTTAGAAATATGTATACGTGTCTATTCAAAATCTTTACGTCATCATTTGCCTCTTAATCAACAGAAAGATTTTACTAGTGAACATTCAGAAAAAAGTTTTATTCAATTTCGTAAAGAAGATTTTTGGCGATGGACAAACTTCACGAGTTATCTACAATTTTTATTTGTATTCACACTTTTACTAAGTAAGAAATGAAAAGGAAAATGATCTAGACAAAACAACAAAAACTACTGAATATTTTTCAGGTACGACAACGTGGTTCTTTTTGGATAGTACATTTTATATTGAAACCATTGGATTTCTTGCTGTTTTCTTCGAAGCTCTGTTAGGTACGCCGCAATTCCTACGAAATTATCGATTGAAATCAACCGAAGGCATGAGTGTTAAAATGGTTCTCATGTGGACATCAGGTGATATATTTAAAACAGTCTATTTTCTCGTTCGACATGCTCCAGCACAATTTTGGCTCTGTGGTGCTTTACAAATAAGTATTGACATAGCTATACTTTGTCAAGTAATGATCTATTCGAATAATAATCATCCACGCAAACCATGAGAATCAAACTTTTATCTTCCTCTTTTTTTCTTTCTTGGCATTTTATATATACATATGTATTTGAATAAATAGATGGAGAAGGAATTCAATTTGTTTGTTTGTTGTATGTTGAAGATGAATGAGAGAATTGTTGTTTCATCACCAGGAAAATTAATTCTCGCTGGTGAACATGCAGTTGTTTATGGTAAACGAGCGTTAGTCACAAGTATTGGTTTGAGATTGTACATGGAATTCATTGAAGATACAAACAAACCAACGAAAACAATTGAAATCGATTTTCAAGATACAAATCGAAAGTATTCAATTGATATCGATTGTTTAACAGACTCGAATCCAATTGAAGTTCAAGCCATTTGTTTTATTTACAAACATTTTCAAATGAATAATCATATTCAATTGAATATTCGTTCGGACATTCCAATCGGTGCTGGTTTAGGTTCGAGTGCAGCATTTAGTGTTTGTCTTGTTGGTTGTTTTTATCTTCGAACGAATACACAAATGGATCGTAATGAAATCAATCAATTAGCTTATCAGGTTGAATGTCTTTTTCATGGTACACCCTCGGGTATTGATAATACGATTAGTACATACGGACAATCGCTTGTTTACAGTCGACAAATGCGAACACATACGGATTTTCGTTTGAAAAATTTAGCAATTATCGATACGGGCATACCGAAATCAACGAAACGAATGGTTGAATTAGTACGATCATTTGTTGACAACAATCAACAACAAGCAGAATTAGTTTTGAATGATATTGAAAAATGTGTCGATACACTGATTGAACAACCTGACAAAATCAAAGACATCTTTCAACAAAATCAAAAACTTTTGAAACAATTAGGTGTATCGAACGTTGAAATCGATGAAATCACCGAGAAATTACATGAACATCATCTTGCAGGAAAAATTACAGGTGCTGGCGGTGGTGGTTGTTTAATTGCTTTAGTTGATAGTTTAACTAAACAACAACTAGTAGATTTATTTAAAGAAAATCGAATCAAAGAAGTTTATTTTGTCGAATGTGGAGTCGAAGGTTTACGACAAGAGGAAAAATTTCGTTGAGTTTTTTTTTGTTAGCTCTAATTTTATGCGTCTTTAGAAAAAAAGAAACTAAACGTGCAAATCATGACATCATATTGCTTTTCTTTTTCTTGTTCTTGTTTTCTATTGACAACGATTACTTCATTTAATCAATTGAATCATGTCCTTGAAAACGAAATTAGGCAATCTTATTCGATTGACTAGTAATAGTACGAATTCTGAATCATCATTAGCATCGCCTGTTCTCAAAACTCCTTATATTCTCTCGATTGACATCGGTACATCATCGATTCGTGCATATTTATTTTCGAAAACCTTCCAAACGATTTCATCGAGTCAAGTCGAGCAAACAGTTCATTCGCCTGACACACACGCCTACGAATACGAGCCCGAAGAATTCTGGTCGAAATTCGTCGACGTTATCAAAGAAACAATCGATGGAGCTCGACCATTGACGGTCGATGATGTCACTTGTTTAGGAATTTCGACATTGAGAAATTCAGTCATTCTTTGGGATCGACAAACTGGCCAAACTTATTCGAATATTATTCTTTGGAATGATACGCGATCGAGTGCACAAGCTCTATCGACGAATTCATCGTTGACATGGAAAACTATTCGACATGTTGCCAAATTTATTCATCCAATTGTTCAAACAGCACGTCTTGCAACTTTATCCAATCTCGAATTTCGTACGCAAATGATTGCATTCAAATTACTCTGGTTATTCGAACAGAAACCCTATCTCATCGACTATGCCAATAACAATCGTTTACTATTCGGTTGTATCGAAACATGGATTCTTTGGAAATTAACCAACGGTCAACAACATCTCACCGATGTTTCTTGTGCAAGTTCGACTGGTCTCTACGATCCATTTCAATCGCAATGGTCAACATTACTCTGCAGAAATCTCGGTATTTCAATGAAATTATTACCGAAAATCAAACCAACATTTGGCTATTTCGGACAATGTCATAAGGATTTGTTCGGTGCTGAAATACCTATCACAGCAATCATCGGCGATGTACAAGCCAGCATGTTCGGACAATGTATTTCATTGCCTGGTCAATGTTTATTTACATTAGGTACAGGTGCATTTGTCAATATTTTGACGGGAAAAGTGAGTGCTTGTACAGATGGTATTTATCCACTTGTTGCTCATTCGGATCTATCGAATCCAAATGAAAATATTCATTTTCTTCATGCTTATCATAGTACATGTGCAAATATATTGAATTGGGCACGACAAGCTGAATTATTTCACGATTATTCAGAATTGAATGAGATTTCACTTGATGAAAAATCGTCGAGTGTCTTTTTCCTTCCGGCATTCGATGGTCATGCCAATGATCCACATTGTGGTTCGGGTTTTATCGGTATTAATATTTCGACAAGTCGTCAAGATTTATTACGAGCTGTTCTCGAATCGATTGCATTCATTGTGTCGGAATTGTATCTTTCGATTCGAGCCGATTTCGATCGATATCGTGGCGAGAAAAATTTCAAAAGTCTACGAACAGCTGGCAAAATATCGACTTGTGATTTTATTTGTCAAACAATTGCGAATTTAGTTCAAATACCTATTCAACGTTGTTATGCATTTGATTATGCATCAGGTATTGGCGCAGCATTTCTTGCAGCTTACGGCGCGAGATTAATCGAAGATTATGAAGAATTTGAAAAGATTATAACTGTCGAAACAATTTTTCAACCAAAAAAATCGAATGTTACCGAAGAAAATTTTCACAATTGGAAACGAATGATACCGAGATTTATGAAGTGGTATAAAGATGATGAACATTTGTGATTGTTGTTTTCTTTTTTTTATTAAAGAAAAGAAAAATTCTAATATTCTATTTTTGATATTCGACATGATAGATTCGATTATTTCCGTCTTCTGTAAAGATTAAACTTCCGTCATTGAGAACGAGTAGACCAACTGGTCGTCCGAATGTCTCCGGAATTGAGGAGTTTTTAAGGAATCCGTAAATAAAATCTTCGTAATAGCCCATCGGTCGATTGGTTTCATTATGAAATGGAATGAAAACGATCTTATAGCCTGTTGCATCGTTTGTATTCCACGAACCATGAAAAGCAGCGAATACACCGTTATGGTATCGACTAGGAAATTGTTCACCTGTGTAGAAACACATGTCGAGAACAGCTGAATGTGCTTGAAAGAGAACATCGGGCGTGCTTGTTCGAGAGACGAGATCAGGTCGTTGACTTGTTCCATTGGGAAATGTTCGTCGAGGATCGAGCAAATTCGAATGAAGATAAGCATACGGCCAGCCAAAGAATTGATTTTGTTGAACACGAGTAAAATAATCAGGAACGAGATTATCGCCGATTAAATCACGTTCTTGATTACTAACATAGAGTTCACGTGTAATAGGATGAAATGCAAGACCAACAGGATTTCGAAGACCAAACGCAAATGTTGAATGATTTGTACCGTCGAGATTCATTTGTTGAATTGATGCTCGAGGTAATTCTTCAATGTCAACATTCGATGCCGAACCAATGGCAACCAGAAGTTGACCGAGCTCAGACGAATAAATAACTGTTCGTGTCCAATGACCGGACTCATCTGTTGGAAAAATTAATTCACCTTGCCCATAGATTCGACAACTTCCACGAATCCATGAATATCGACGTATACCATCGGCATTACCGACATAAAAATATCCATGAGTAAATGTCATTCCAAACGGTTGATTGAGTCCGTTGGATTCGTTGGCAAATGTTTGTCGTCGATCGGGATGTCCATCATTATCTGTATCAGTCAGACATGAGATACGATTAGCACGAGGTTCACTAACGAGAATATCATCTGTTGGAGTATAGATTAAATAACGTGGTGAAATCAAATCAGACATCAGGGATTTTATTGAAAATCCTTGTGGAACAAAGAGACGAGGATTTGTTGGAACAGGTCGAATTTTAGCTCGTCGATCATTTGATCTGGTTGCAAAAGGTGGTGGAAGGTCAGAGAGTTTGATATGAATTGGTTTTGGAACGAAAGTAACATTTTCTGTGAAAATTTCTTGGATATTTACAATTAGTAAATAGATAATACAGATAGATTGGAAGAACATTTTTCGTTTCTCTGTGATCAGTGGTTGGTCATCGAGTCGAATGAATTAATGATATGGTCGATTGACTGACTAAACTAAAACACAATAGATGACTAATACATACCATCTGACCAATTGAATTTCTTACGTTGTAATCGAAACACATTTATTTTAGTTAATGTGTTAGCATTGTTTTAACGGTTTACAATAGATATTGATGCGATCCATATATGTCTCCATAACATTCAAAGAAACCTTACGAAAAGAGATAATATGATTGATTTGGCCATTGAGAGATTATGCGTGACTTAGATATCGTAAAGTTAATATAAGAAAACAGTGAGTATTGAATATTCGAAATTTTTTATTTGATTGGTTGAAAACATTATTTATGAAATGAATAATCGATAAACTTCGGTTCACGTCAGTCGACCAATGAAAGAAAGACATTGACTGCTTCGTTTTATTATAGATATGAGTAATATGACTACATATTTATCACCCAATGTTCGAGAATTATTGTCAAGTGTATCTTCAACAAATGATCATCAAGAAATCAATCAAAATGATCTATCAATCGATCGAATTCGACAATGTTTAACTGTCAATAGTAATCATACTGGAGAAAATGAAATTGATTATCTCAAATCTGTTCGTGAATTGGATCGAGAAATTTTACCAAAAATCGAATATCTTTTCAATAAAATGACGATCGATGAATTTCAATCTTTGTATAACAATGAAAACTATTGCAACTGGTTACAAAATCACAAAGTAAACATATAATTTCTTCATAAGATAATTGTTTCACACAAAAATCAATATAGGATCTATTTCGAATATTTCATCTATTAAAAACAAATCAACTCCATCTAGCTACTCTTCTTCTCACGTGTTTCACTGAACGAAATCTTGGCAATGTATGTAGCACAAAAACGAACTTATTAACTAGAATAAATAGATAAATAAATATTCAGTTACTACTAACAGAAATCACTATGGTGCCCAATCTTCTTCGACAAATTGTCGAATCATCTGCTCTTGCAAAGATTCTCAGTTCGGATTTTACACTTCTTCTACAATTAGTTATTGGTAGTCCAAAATCGATTAACTTGAGAAATGTCTATTGGCATGGATTTATTCAAAAGAATGAAATCTCATCCAAGTTAGTCTTGCGTCTATCGAATAATATTTAAAACTTTTTCAAATTAGATTTACTTATTTCTTACTCTATTTGTTATTACAAATTGGACCGATGATTCAAGGAAAAACTGTGCCCAATCGACCATTAGTATCATACGAAAGATTTGTGAAACACGATTTTGTTCCTACTGGTATTTAAGAAGATATCTTATTGAATATGATTTGATTTTAATACATATAGATATTTGTTGTTCAAACGCAAGCGTAGCTCTAGAATTAGTGCAAAACAGTCAGTTGATCGATGATGGTCATAAATCATTAATAGTTTCAAGTCTTGATTATTTCTATTCTCAGAAAGAGTAACTTATTGAATTGAAGTTTCTCTCTCGTTCTCTATTTTTTCATAAACTACTTAGATACGGCTTGAGTATGATGTTACTATTGCCAATCTTTGAACATTTATTGAGAAAAATATTCGTCAAAGCAAATCATTGTCCTGAACGTTTGTTAACTGCTGAGGTTTCGTTTAAATTTGTTTATTTTCGATGAAAATATTTTAATTATTTAGTCCACAACATTATTTACAACACTGGATGAAGTGAGATGAGATTATTGAATGAATTCGATATGGAGATCAAAATTTATATTTAGATTCTAACTTGTTGTTTACCTGATGGTACACGAAATTGTCTTTGCGATGAACTTGGTCAAAGTTTTCTAGTAAAAAAAACGAATAAAAGTTTGTTTTTATTCGAAAATAAGAATTTGTTTGTAGAGTCTTTTGGGCGATTTAATAACATTACCAGAAGGTGTTTGTCTTCGATCGAAATTAAGTCACGGAGAAATAGCCTATCAATCACTTTCACAGTCGATTGCTGATGCTCAATTAATACTTTTCTTAGCATTACTCTATCGTTTCGATTCGAATGAAAATAACCACGATAACTATCAACAATCAGTCGTGAATTTTATAAATAATTATCAAGTTTATTATCATCCGATTGCTCTTGCCAAGAATCAGGTTTGACCGATGAAAACTAAGTCTATGAGATTGAAATGTTTTGTTTTTAATAGATCAAACAATGTATCATTGATTTTCAAAAATTACCCGAATGTCCATTGACCGATGAGCCCATTGATTTTACAATACAATTAACTAAATTCTGGCAATCTTTTGTCACAGATGAACTAATCATAAACAGTCCGATTTCATTTTTGACTATTGATAAATTATTAACCGAAGGAAAGATCGATTTAATTAATCGATATTGTTCTTGTAAAGTTTGTATTACAAAACATTTTTCTAGCAAAAACTCAATATTCTCTGTTGAATAGAAAACAGCATTAGGTTATAATGAGCAATCATTAGTCATTCTTATTCGTCAAATAACTTCTCATATTCGTGGAATTTTTGAAAATATTGAAAATTTTATTCAAACTCGAGGACAAGCGTATCATTCCAAACAATTGCGAGCAAATCAACGTAGTAATTACGAGCGTTTTGAAAATCTGTACATATGGATTCTTCTCTTGAAAATTCCAAACAATCGAATCTTTTCATTTTTTTTCAGTTACGAACCACTTTGTCAAACGATTCTATTTATTTGCCATTTAAATTCATCACTTCTCTATTCATTGGATCATGTTCGATGTGCCGATCTTAAATATTCTTCATTCATAATCAAGTAAATCTGCGTTTATCACCTTCAAAGATTTTTTTTTATGTTTCGTTTATTTTTGCAGATTTCTACGAATTTGGTTGACTTTCTTCGAAAATGCTGTAACTCTTTCTGGCATTACACGTAACCGTTGGGATGAATTAGCTGCTCTAAATTCAACGTCAATCGATAAAGCCGAAAAATCAATTCACAAACTATAGTCATGTATGACGTTGTTTTTGATTTGTTTTTATTACTTCGAGCGAATAAAAATCGATAATAAGTAGTCATTTGAGACGGTGCGTTGTCGATGCAACGAAGCGTGGCAAACGCACAAAATACACGATATCTCTGCGTATAAATACTTTGCATTTTGTTATTTTCGTCATTTCAAAGCAACTATGGATCATACAAATGTCTCTTTTCAACCAGATGTCGATAGAATCTCATTCGATCGATATTCAATGACGTTAACACCCGGTCATGGACGACGAGTGAGTCCAGAAACAGCAAGTTCGAGATCTCCTCAATCAATATCTAGTGAAACAAAACGAAGTTCAACACCGAAACCAGCAACTATCGAAGTTAAATTGGATAATAATAATGATTATTACAATAGTGATGCGTATTATTCAATTGAACGTTTACGTGAACGACGTCGTGGTGAACGTGATGATAATTCACTTTTATCGCATCGTGTACGACGATTTTATAAAGATCAAGATGAATTAATTGCTGATTATGAACGTTTACATAATCGTGGACGACCAGAACAATCGACAAGCGATGAAGCTGAAAAAAAACAACTTGAAAAAACACAAAAATTATCAAAAATTTTCACGAAAGTCTCGCTTGCTGTGAACGTTGTATGTTTTTAAAAGTGAATGAACAATGTTTTGTTTTCACTCATTCATTTTAGTGTTTGTTTATTTTGAAAATAGCCGGTGCTGTTATGTCGAAATCACTTTCTGTCATATCATCCGTCATCGATTCAGCCATTGATTTAACAACATCGGTGATTCTCTTTTGGGCGTGGCGTAAAATTAAAAATCGAGACCGATATCTTTATCCACAAGGTCGAACACGTTTGGAACCGATTGCCATAGTTATACTTTCCGTTATTATGATAGCTGCATCGGTTTTAGTTATTTACGAATCCATAAATACAATTGTTGATAATACCGAATTTTTTACCAAACAAAATACGACAAAAACTCTATCCGAAATCGATATGAGTGCTTTTCCTATTGTTGTTATGGTTGTAACAGCTGTTAGTAAATCAATTTTATTCTTTCTTTGTTATCGAGTCGATACACCGACAATGTCAGCATTGGCTGAAGATCATCGAAATGATGTCTTTTCGAATATCGTCGCACTTTTCTGCGGTTTAATTGGTAAGAAATGAATTTGTTGAATAGTTAGTTTGACTTATTTGAAATTATTTAGGCTCATTTGCATATCGAAATAAAATCAATCAAAAAGCTATTTTCGTCGATCCTATTGGAGCTATTCTCATTTCGATTTATATTATCATTATGTGGATTCGACAAGCACGAGATCAAATTCAACGTTTAACTGGTCATACGGCTGATCCGAAATTTCTTTCTCATATAACTGTAAATAATTATTCTCGAGTCTATCTCCTTATTTAATTCGATTTGTTTTAGTGGTTAACCTATAATCATTCATCGGAAATCGTTAAAATCGATACTGTTCGAGCGTTTTATTTCGGTACATCGTATTTTGTTGAGGTTGATATTGTATTACCTGAAAATATGCCATTAAAAACTGCACATGATATTGGTGAATCTCTTCAAAAGAAAATCGAAGATTTGTCCGAAGTTGAACGCGTATGTTTTCGACGAAATTTCGACTCGAATTTATTATTATTTTTTTTATTATTTAGGCATTTGTGCATATTGATTATGAATCTGATCATAATCCATCGACTGAACATAAAAGTGTCTAGAAACAGCGCATTTTTTTTTCTCGATTTTATTTATGTCTTTTGATATTAATCAAATAAAATTTCTCATCAAAGATATTCTACATGATAAGTTCGATAGAAGTCAATTTGAATGCGAACAAATTCGTCAATGGAACGATGAGATTCTCAATGAGATTATCAATCGTCTAACACAAATACAATCGAAACAAATTCATCAACAAATGAAATATATTGCCACGATTATAATCGGAGAGAAAGCCGGTCTACACACGAGTGTATCCTGTTTCTGGGATGGAACAACCGATGGTTGTGTAACTGTGAAATGGGAAAATCAGAATCTTTTTTTGATCGTAACAGTATTCGGTTTAGCAATTTAATTCGAAATCAAACAAAGAGAAAAGAAAACGAACGAATTCATTCTTTTTTCTTGTATTTCAATAGAAAAAAAAATTAACAGCTTCGTTCTCGTCAAGACACCGCTGTTCCTTCTTCTTTTTTTCGTTTGCATGCACTTCTTTCTTATCTTTGATATACACATTCTTTTTTTTCTTTTCTCTTCATCGTTTATTATTTGTTCACAGTATTTTTGTTGTTGAATCAATGATAGTAAAACATCACTATCATCACTTTCAAAACGAGAAGACAACGAAAGAAAGAGAGAGAAAAAGAGAAACACATTGTTAAGTTTGATAGATACTTCACGAAGAGAAAACGGCTCGTTTTTCGTCGAAAGGTATGTAATGAATAGATACTTGTTCTATATACACATTACATTCGTGTTTATCATTGAAAAAAAAACTCAAGACATGACTTCTCTATCAGGCTACACGTTCTAGATAACTATAGAGATACTGTATCTGCGAATAGGACAAGAAGAAAATTAAACGATGGCACCGAAACCAGTAAATAGACATTTGTTTTTATTGGAAATTCATTCGTTTGTTTTTCTATTCAGGTTGAAGTTACGGTTAAAACGTTAGATGCAGAATATAAAATTTTCATTGACCCAAGTACAACAGGCAAACAACTATTCGATCAAGTTGTCAGTTTGATTGGTCTTCGTGAAATTTGGTTCTTCGGTTTATTATACACTGATTCAAAAGATTTTCCGACTTGGTTAAAATTCGACAAGAAAATTCTAAGTCAAGACATTAAAAAATCTCACGCGATGATATTCAAATTTCGTGCTCGATTTTTTCCTGAAGAAGTTTCCGAAGAATTAATTCAAGATGTAACACAACGACTCTTCTTTCTTCAAGTTCGAGAAGCGATTCTTTTCGATGATATCTATTGTCCACCGGAAACATGCGTTCTACTTGCATCGTATGCTGTTCAAGCGAAATTCAGTGATTATGACGAACAACGACATCGACCAGGTGTTCTAGTCAATGAACGTCTTCTGCCCAAACGTGTTATGGAACAATTTCGATTGTCCGCCGAAGAATGGGAAAAACGAATTGTCAACTGGTGGAAAGAACATCGAGGATTGTCAAAGTAGATTTTTGTTTTCGTTCGAATCATCATTATTATTGCTGTGATTTTCTAATTCAGAGAAGAATCTATGCTTGAATATTTAAAAATTGCACAAGATCTCGAAATGTACGGTGTTAATTATTTCGAAATACGAAATAAGAAAGGAACGAGTTTATATCTTGGTGTCGATGCACTTGGCTTGAATATTTACGATCAACAAGATAAATTAACACCGAAAATCGGCTTTCCATGGAGTGAAATTCGAAATATTTCGTTTAATGATAAGAAATTCATCATTAAGCCCATGGATCGAAAATCTCCGGATTTTATTTTCTACGCATCAAGACTTCGCATCAATCGTCGAATTCTATCTTTATGCATGGGTAATCATGAGTTATACATGCGTCGACGTAAGCCCGATACACCTGAACTTCAACAAATTAAAACACAAGCTCAACAAGAGAAATTAATTCGTGCTCAAGAACGGTGATTCTCAACGATAGAAAAAAAAAAGATTGAAAATAGTTTTTGTTTTTTTTTCAGCGAAAGAATTCAAATTGAAATCGAACGTCGTCGTTTAGTCGAACAAGATAATGAATCAATGAAAAAAAGAGCCGAAGATCTTGAAATAAGTATGCAAGCCATTCGACAAGGTTCGTATAATGTCGAACATGTTTAATCGTTTTGTAATCGATTTAGAAAAACCACCTCGAACATTCGATGAATCCGATGAGGATGAACGTGAGCACATACGCTGCTCGTTGACTGATTTTTTTGCAGATCTATAGAAAAAATTTCATTTGAATACCTTTTTGTTTTTATTTTAGCATTAGACGAACAAAATCGTCTATCACAAGAATTAGATGAAAAACGTCGACAAATCAATGATGCTCAAATTCGTGTACAACAAGAACGTGAAGAAACACGACGTGAAAATCAACAAATGGCCGAGAGACTCGATAATGAACGAAAAGAAAAAGAGAAAATTGTAGGTTAACAATGATAATGGAGTTTTTTTGTTGTCGTTTTCTTATTCAAAAATTCATTTCAGCAATTATGGAAACGAGAAAACCCCGTTTGTTCTTGGGTATAATCCGCACATTAGACACTAGGAGCATGATGAGCACATCGAGATGATCTCGTTGTTTTTGTTTCATTGATTATTTTTTAAGGTCGAAGAAATCGAAAAAACACGTTTATTAGCCGAAGAAAAAACACAAGAGATTCAATTGAAAGAAGACGAAGCCAAACAAATCGAACAGGACCTACTCGAAGCGAAAAGCAGAGTTAGTCGAGCACATATCCACCACCTTCACCGTTTCATCTTTCACTGACAAAACGATAATAACAAAATTCGATTTATTTTCAGGTTCGTCTCGCACAACAACAATCGAACAGTACCTACGAATACGAAACAGTCGATGAATATAAAGATGCAGTCGATGATGACGATAGTGATGACGATGATGATGACAATCAATCGGCACGTCCTCATGATCGAGCTGTTGAATTAGCAACGAACGAGAATGCATCTCGACATGAAGAAAATCGTACGATTGCAATAACGAAAGATCAAAATATGAAACGAAAACTCGAAGTAATCATATAGCTCATGCTCGATATTTTGCTCGATGATTTGCTGCTCTATCTGTAGGATTTAAAGAATGATTTGGATTTGCTACAAGATTCAGAGAAATTAACTGAAAACGATCATTTACACGAACAAAATCTTGTAACAGGTCGAGATAAATATAAAACATTGAAAGCTATTCGACAAGGAAATACGAAAAAACGTATCGACGAATTCGAATCGATGTGAACAATTGATATCTATTGACTTTTCTCTCTCTCTCTCTCTCTCTCTCTTCGATTAATCTCATTTATATTCATTTTCAACTTTTTTTTTCTAAATAAAAGCTAATCGATGCTAGCTGCTAGATTTGATTATTTTTCTTAAATATAACTATTTTTTTTTGTTATTCGTTCGTCTAGGAACAACGACAAGATCTTGAAGGTCGAAAACAACGAGAGGATACACGAGAAGATAGAATCTATCGAGAAAATACCGTTGACAAAGGTATTGATAAATACAAAACATTGAAAAAAATCCGTCAAGGAACAGGTAAAACATAATCAACTGCTCGTTCGAATGTACATATTCTTTTTTTTGATTTAGTCAAACGACGTATTGACGAATTCGAAGCTATGTAAACGAATTATTCACATTGCCGACATTTTCTTTTTGCTTGACAAACTTATTCGACTTATCAATAAAATACATTCGTTGAAATTTTCATCTATTTATTTGACGAGAAGAAATCTTCTCTCTTTACGTTTTTTTTATACATAGAACAGAAAAAAAAGATATCGAACAGTTAAGTTGATGATGCTTCAAGAATTGCTTCATTGTTGCCAATGTCCCAGTAATGTTCGACGGCATGACGACGAAAATGTTCACGAGCGAAGTTTTCTGTCGGACATTGTTTGAATTTGATTTCACCAAACGCACGATCTTTGACTGTGCCCTGCCAAAGAAGAACACATTTATTTCGATCATTTCCTTGATCGTCATTGTCATCATCTTCATCTACATGACTTTTGATTGTTTTATTCCATTTAATTCGATGGAGTAGTAAATGTCGAAATTTCTTCTGTTGTTTTGGACCGCCTTCGACAACAATGATATTCGTATCTTTACATTGAATGACACAGCCAGTCATTTGCAGTTGTTTACAATTGGTTTCGACTTTGAATCGATGCGCTGGATCGTCGAGATTTTTCACTCGATAGACATATGCATGGACACCATTGGCAATATCTTCGCGAGCTCGTTTACTTTTCTTCTCACGTCGTTGATCGGGCGTGAGTTTTCGTGCTTCATTCGTTTCTTCGTGTGTTCGAACTCGTTGAGCCATTTGATTACGAACATACTGTTCGGCTTTCGTTGGATCTTGAACCGCTTCCGAACCGAGAACACGCATAAGATTCGAAATTTTAACTAGAAAATAAGATTGTTTCAGTGAAATGACAATCGTTTTTTACGATTACCTTTGGGTTCGGGTGCAGGGATAAGACCGAGTCGAATTTTTTCTTGTTCTTCTTTCATACGTTCATTACGATTTTGTCGACGTAATTTCTTTTGTTCATGTTTAGTTAAATGAATTGGTTGTAAAACCGGTTTATTCGATTCGTCTAATCAAAAACATACGAATGGAAAATCAATCGAATTCAACGATATTTTCGAACTTACATGGTGGTTTGAGTTGAATGGGATGTTCGATGAGTTGAGTGATGCCAGTTAACATTGGCATGAAATTCGTAGTCGGCGTAATCGATGAATAACTACGCAAAAAAGTGAATGAAAAATGAAGTGCAAATGAAAATTTACGTACTTATTCTGCTGAAGAATAACAGCGTCCCACCATTCGATATCGGGAACTTCGAGATCGGACTAAAAACAAACGGATTTAGTTGAAAAAAACAAAGATTTGCTTTTCGTTCTACGTACGAAGAATTTCTTCGGTTGAATTATGGCAACTTTATTATCGACTGCGATACCGGTTGTTTTAGCTATTTGTGAGATTTCAGCTTGAAGTTTGTCTAGTCGAGCTTTTGCACGTTCACGATTGGCTTTTTCGATATATTTGCCTTTTTCATTGAAAGTAAATTGACGACGATTACGAACAGCTGGATGAGTTCTAAACGAAAAACGACATCTTGATGATAGGAAAACGAGAATTTCTCTGTTTACCCAATACGAGCATCGAAAAATGCAGCTGAAGCATCGAGACCAGGATGTTCGATGACGACTTCTTTCGCTGCTTTCGGCTTTGGTTGTTCTTGTTTAATAATTTCTTTTTTCTGCGTTCGAATATTCGCTTTTAATGTCGGTAAACGACTGGGTAGTTGAATGATTTCACCAGTTATCGAATCGATCGTACGACCTTCTTTATCAATAGTAACATGAACCGGTCGGTCACGTTCTTCTGTAACACCGGGAACAAGAGTTCCTAATAAAAAAAAACGAACTTTACAGTTGAAGGACGAACGAAATTAAAAAAAAACAGAAACTTACCCATTTGACCGGCAATACGCTCTTTTAATTCTGCAAGACGTTGTTGTTGTAGATTTGGTGACTAAAAGAATTCGAAATGATTTACAAATGAAATTAAATCAATTGAAAACTTACAGTGAACTTTAGTTCTTGTTGACGAGCTTGAATATGTCTGTGAGCATTGGCCATCATACCACGAATCTAGAACGAAAAAAAAACGAGCTTTTTAGAATGAAAACGTATTTTTCGACATGACATACGGCTGCAGCATCAATCGGTTCAATTTTTGGAGTGACCAGATTTTGTGACATTTTTTCACAGACAACAATTTACTGAAGAAAGAAATGTAATGTGCGTTTTATTTATAGCAGTTAGAATTTCGTTATTTCTATTGAGGTATTACAACAGAACCAATCAGAAGGCGGTACTGAGTGACATCTTTCTTTTTAGACATATAAAATAGATGGAGTTCCGTTTCAGTTATGATTATTAAATTTATTCGAACAAATAAAAAAGAAAATAATTAAGAACTTGAACGTCCAACAAAAAACTAAAACAGAAAATCAATTAAATTTCAATTATTTAACCTAAAACGAACTTTTTCTACTGCAGTTGATGCTTGATTAAAATTATTCATTTGATGAAAACTCTTTGCTAACCATTGTGGTAATCTCGATGGAATGTTCGGTTTATTATATCGTTTATCAATCAACAATAAACATGCATAATCTCCTCGATGACGAATAGCTCGTCCAATACTTTGATTAATCGCTTTCCAACAGGTATTTTCATAGTATGCTCGACCGGTATTTTCATTCGATGTCGATGATTTAACTTTCATTGAATCCAAATATTTCATTTTCTCAACGATTTCCGATGAACCTATATTCGGATAGGGCATACCAACAACGCAAACACAACGTGCTAATTCATCGGAGAAATTAATTCCTTCACTCATTTTACCACCGACGATTGAAAATAATAAACCACCAGTTCCACTCTAAATCAATCGAAGTTTTCTTTTGAATTTTAACCGAAAACATGTTGAATATTTTACTTTAATCGATTTTGTATAATTTGAAAGTATACTATCGCAATCACTTGTCCGTTTTGGCTCCATAAAAATCTAGACAATAGCAAATACATATGTCGAATACAATGGAAAGCAAATTTCGAACCTTTTTCTTTTGAGTAATTTGATTCAAGACCGATGTTTTCTCGAAATATGCGTATGTTTTCTGTAGATGATCATAGGAACAAAAGAAAACAACGATACCATCAGGTACCATTGAACAAATTGAGACAAGAACACGACCTAATTCGTCCATCTGAAAAAAAAGAACAATACGGATTCAATGGTTTTGAAGAATGCATTTACCATCGCCGTATTCGAACGATTAGCAGCTGTAAATTCGAATTCAATATTTTTCGGACCCGATGGAAGACCAATTGCTAGGACATTATCTGGAGAGACAATGTGATCTAACAAAAACACATTCAAAAACTCGATTTTCGCTTTAGGACTATGTTACTGCATGATAATTGAAAGATTTTCTCTTCGGGTTGACCACAGGATAGAAACAAATGATCGAGAAATTCACTTATCTAGAAAATAATATGAATCAATCAGTGACCTTTGTCTTTTCGATGATTACTGGTCGCATTGTTCCGCCTAGAAATCGAGAAGTTTTATTCTAAAAACGAATACAAAGAAAAGAACTGACCAGCGACGATGACTGAACGAGCTTGATTAACGATTTCATTGAAGAATGAAGATGTTCTCAGTGCAAAAAATTTGATCGAACATTGCCCGAGAGTTTCTTTAGTAACAATAATAACTTTTCCATCTTCACGTGGATTTGTTAAAGCTTCGAGAAAAGCTGCAAATATTGCGAATGAATTCGAAGTACGTTGTTCTACTGGTTGCTCATCCACAACGTCCGCTATTGGTTGTTTTTGTGTTTGTTTTTGTAATAACTTTTGCAATGCACTTTCAGTTGGCTTCTTCTCTTGACTATCTGCCAATTGATTTTTATTAACTGGATATTTCGACATAAATCCATGCAACTAAAATGTATGAACATAGATCTTTATGAATATAATGATGTGTATTGTACTTTTTTTGTTAGTTCATTATTTTTGATATAATCAATTAATTGAAATAGATTGACATAGATGCTTGCATCGGAGAGATAATCAATGAGATCGAACGTCGAATTACCAGTTGTATTTGATGAAACAACAAGATTACTCCATTTATCACTGTCGAATGTTGATGGAAGATTTTCTTGAGCTACAACAAAAAAAAAGAAGTTTTATTCGAGAAAATAAATCGAATTTTATATTTACAACAAAGTGTTTTGATTAGACTCATTTGTACATCTAACAATTGTTTAATTGAAAGAAGATTTTTTGCTGTTAATCGTGTTTTATATTTATCATGATATCTCAACAATTGACCATAGGAATCAATTAACTAAAATTGATTTATTTTTCTATGAAATCATTTGTTTTTACGTCAATCAATTCAATACTTGATTGCCAGAGATTTCATTCGAATGCATCGAACAAATAGCATCCGGCAGATTATGTGCTTCGTCGATAATCACGATATTATCACGAAGTTCGATGCCACAAGCTTCTCGAGTCGATTTATGCATTAGTGTTTGATAGGGTAGAGCAACGAGATGAGCAGCAGCAATTGCAGCTCGAGTTGCATAATAAGGACAAGTATTGAGTTCACGAGAAAGTTTAACAACATCTTCGATGTCTTGTACTTCACTCTAGAAAAAAATAGAATGTACTGTGTTCGGAAAACTTGAGAAGGTATGTAAATACGAGAATATCATTGGAAAGACATTCGACTCGATCCTGTTGAAGAAATTGACAACCACAAGCCGTTTTCTGTCGTTTTCCTGATGTTGTTTTTTCTACAATGCAAATTTCAGTTCTCTGATGTTTTCTTTCAAAAAAATAAAACTCGGACTTACTTTCTTTCTTCTGCTTCTGTAAGTCCAAACATTTTTCATTGATCAATGTTAAAGATTTCAATTTTGTAACTGAATCATTGATACATAAATTCTAAATCATTTTTCTTTTGATGATTTTCTTCTTGAAAAATGTCCTACTTGTCGTGAACCGAGTGCAACTAGACGTAATTGATCGACATACTTTGTCTTTTGAACTTCACCGATAAATTGTGAAATTTGTGAATGTGTTCGAGTACAAAAGAAAATCTTCAAACAAAAGCAAAGTTTTGCCTCATTTCGAATGTCGAAACGGCCTACTTTTTGAACTTGTGCTTTCTTCTCTCGTGAATGAATCGAATCAGTTTTAGTTGGTGAATCAAGATCATCAAATAAACTCTTTTTATTATCATCTTTGATTAATAACTCTTCATCACTAAACAATCAGTAAATGTCGAATATGAAATCATGAGAAGATAGACCGTTTACCTGAAATCATCATCATTACTGTTAAATTTGAATTGTTCTTTGGATGATGAAGAATTTAGATCGGAATTTTCGGGTAGTTCATTATTAAATAAATGACGATATTTAGCATCGAAATCTCGTTTCTAAATTGATTTTACATTGATTGAGAGAGGAAGAGATTGAATGAAGAATACTGTACAGTTTTCTTGATACTAGCAGCTAGTGTATTCTTAGATGCATTAGCATACTGTTCTTCAAGATCAATTTTAACTTTTAATTCATCCTAATCGCAAAAAGAAAATAGAATTTGTTTTTTATGATTCCAAAAATCTTTGATCATAAACTCTGACTCGACGTTTCTCTCTGACGGTTTCCTCTTCTTTTCGTTTCATTAATCGTTTCAACCAATCATCTGTACTCGAATCATTTTTTGTCTCAATTGGTTTTAATAATTCTTCGTATTCATCTTTCCAAGATTGTATTTCATCGAATAACCATCGAAGTGAACCACATATTAAACTTAAACTTTTACCCTGAAGAGAGATTCAATTGAATAAATCAAATCGAAAGATCGATTACCGTTCCAGTTGGGGACTCGAATATGCCGTGTTTACGTCGATAAATGGTTGCATAGAGACCACGCATAAAATCGACTTGAATTGAATATGGATCGAATGGAAAACCAAATTTTGATACTTCCACTGACGGTTCGATGACCTTTTCCTCATCAGGTATTTCATTACAAGCAGCTAATAAATCTTCATCATTAATATCGTCATCATCAAATTTCGAAGTCATCTTTTAGAGAGAAATCAGTAGACTATTTCTTTTTCTTCTTTCTTTCAGTTCGTCATCATATGTAAATGAACGAAATATCATACTAGAGGGCACTAGTTTATTAAAACATAAATAACGTTTGCATATGAAGTTACAAGTCGAATAAATGTTTTTTTTTCTCAAGAAGATGTGATTTCGTTAATATTTCTTTACCTTTAGCTTTATTTTGCAAAAATATGTTACAATATATGCAACTGTTCCACTTATCCGTTTTATTTCTTCTTGTTGTTCAAGGTTTGTAATTAGCAAACTTTCTTTCTCTTCTGTTATCGAAATATTTAGGTCAATCAAACTACACTTGTTCTCTCAACGATGAAGTAGCAGAATTTAGTCCTGTGAATTACATGATCTCTCATTCGGCATCAAATTTATCAACAAATTGTTCTGTTTCTCAATGTTCAACCAATACACACAGTTGTCATACTTCAGAAACATACTGTTTCGAATATCGAACACAAAATAATACCATTTACTGTGCACCTGCAAGTCTATGTTCTATTCTCGAACCTTGCAATGGAACTTGTTCATCAAACGCATTTGTTTGCGTTGTTAATTCATGCTGTGAACCCAAACAAAGATGCCTACCATTACTATTCACAACATTTTGTCCACAAATACGTAAGATTGCTTCTACATCATGATTCACAAACGCCACATTTCTTTACATTGCTGCTAGAAGTTGCAACTACGACTAGAGCAACATCAACAACAGTACCAGTAACAAGATTAGGTAATGGTTTTTCATTAAATGAGATCGTGCTATGAAAAACTATATATTTGTTTATAGGAAGGTCAAGTACGGCGTATATGAATGAAGCTCGACGGAATCATGCATCGACAGTACTTTTCGATGGAAAAGTATTAGTGACTGGTGGATTTGGATATAGTGACTCCTTAAAAAGTAGTGAATTATATGATCCATTGACGAGAAATTGGTCGAAAGTCGGTAGTATGAATTACGATCGCTTGTTCCACACATCATCGAGACTACCAGATGGAAGAGTAATAGTAACTGGTGGCTATGGTCATGACTCCAGTTATAGCACTTTTACTGTTTTAGAAACTAGTGAAATCTATAATACAACTACTGGAGTCTGGTCAGATGTTGGTATTATGCAATCAAGTCGAATGAAACATACAGCTACGATATTATCGAATGGCAAAGTGCTAGTGGCTGGTGGTGAACAAAGTAGCCTTATATTGGACAGTGCTGAACTATTGAACTCAGCATCAGGGACATGGACAAATACGAATAGTACGAATCATGTTCGATCACAACATACTGCAACACTATTAGCTGATGGGAAAGTATTAGTTGCTGGTGGTAGAAATAGTTCCGGTAGTTTAAATAGTTGTGAACTATATGATCCAACGACAGGAATGTGGAATTACACCGGTAGTATGAATCATTCTCGATTTGGACATACTGCAACAATATTACCTAACAGAAGCGTATTGGTGACTGGTGGCGAACAAAATAATGGTTATTTAACTAGTAGTGAGTTATACGATCCAATAACAGGTGTATGGACAACATCTGGTAATATGAACCATGCTCGATCACAACACATAGCATCGATATTAAATGATGGCAGAGTCTTAGTCGCTGGATGCAGTGCAAATGCAGTAGAACTATATGATTTTTCAACCGGAACATGGACGATTACCAATAGTATGGAATATAATCGAATTTATGGTATGACATCGGTATTGACTAATGGAAGTATATTAGTTGCTGCTGGATATGGAATCATGAACTCTTTAAATAGTACAGAACTTTATGATCTATCGACAAATCTATGGTCATTTACTGTTAATACGAATTATTATAGAGAACGGCATACTGCATCCGTTCTATCAAATGGAGCAGTATTAGTAGTTGGTGGTGGATTTTCTCTAAATAGTGTCGAAATCTACAATTCATCAACAAGAACATGGGCAATTGCAAATGCTATGAATTACGGTCGTGAAGGTCATACAGCATCGGTGTTAATCAATGGCAAAGTATTAGTCATTGGTGGAGAAATAAATGGAACGTCTCTTAATAGTGTCGAGTTCTATGATCCACTCATAGGCATATGGACAAATACGAGTAGTATGATTTCTGCTCGAAATAATCATACAGCATCCGTACTGTCAAATGGAACAGTGCTAGTAGTTGGTGGATTAAATAATGGTAATATCTTAGCTAGTTGCGAATTATTCGATCCAATAACAGAATTATGGGCAAACATTAGTAGTTTAAATCAAAGTCGATGCGGACATACAGCATCTGTATTACAGAATGGAAAGATCTTGATTGTTGGCGGATCTGACGGTATTAATTCTTTGAATAGTGCTGAGCTATTTGATCCAACAACCGGAATATGGTCTTCGACTGGTAGTATGACATTTACTCGATATCAACACACAGCATCAATGTTACCCAACGGAACAGTATTGGTTACTGGTGGTGGAATATATGGTGGTGCGTTTAATAGTACAGAATTATATGATCCATTAACAGGCTTATGGACAGATGCTGGTCATATGACTTACGGACGAATTGGACATACAGCATCAGTATTAAATGATGGAAAAGTGCTCGTTATTGGTGGCACTGGTATTTGTGGTGCTCTGAATGTTCCTGAAGTGTATGATCCGGCAACAGACCTATGGACAGCGGTAGCTAAAGCCAGTAATCTTCGATTGGGTCACTCGACAACTATTTTATCCGATGGACAAGTTCTAGTAACAGGTGGAAGTAGATCTGCTGGCTGTTTGAACACTGCTGAAATCTACCAACCATAATAATTTAGTCTCCTCTTTCTTCTTTTTAAATAAAATCAATATATAAACTAAAATACGTAGATGCATCAATTAATGTTTCTTTTTGACCATGAAAAGAATTCTATCGAAGTTGTAGCTGTTGAAAGATAAGAACGAACATTTGATTCATTACTTTCTTCAAGACAAACAACTGATCATTTTACATTTCATTCTATTGAAATCAAAATCATGAGACAAACAAATCGTGTCGAACCAATCAATAACAATAATTCAGATCAAGCTATTGTAATTACAACCTTAGAATTAGATATTAATCGTCAAGTAGAAGTAACACCCATTGTAAGAAAAAAACAATTTTCGTTTCTCCGTTTAAACAACTGAATTCTTCTAGAAAGAAACAATTGTTCCTCGACCACCTTCACCAGTTGTTCGGTCTTTCAAGTAAAAGAAATAACTGATTTATGAAAATCATCGAAAAAAAAAAGATTTTCTTTCATTGTAGACTCTCACGAAAACTTGTTGGGTGTATTAGTTGTTTATTTTTTACGATCGGCATAGTTATTATTTTTGTAACAATTCTCAGTTTCAGTTTTCTATTTCGCAGTATGACGATTTTGTTTTATTTATTGAAAAAAAAAACTTTCATCATTCTAATTAATAGAAATGAACGCATCGAAACAAAGTAATATAGAAAGTAAGTATTCTATTTTTATTCTACAAATATGATATATTTTAAAATATGATAAAGGATTTAATTTCGAAATGTTACAATACGGAATTCATAATATTAAATATCCTTCAAGTTCAATCGTAACGGATATTAATAGAAAATTAATAGAAAATTATGTTAGTGAAAAATCATTGCTTAATTTATCATAAAAGAGTTTTTAGTTTTCAGACCAATTAACAGCTGAACCAGGTTATCGTCATCTAGAGATCAAGAAAATCTCAATTGCAAATCGAACAAATATTCTTTCCTGTCCAATGGTTTTGACACTTCAAAATCTTCGAGTTACATTCGATTCGTGTCCAACTTGTTTCCAACAACGTCATCGCCTACTTCATCATGTATTCTTCAATCAAACTGCTCTTCGACAACCATTCAATCTTATTGTCCATAATAAATCTCTGTCGATTCGAATTTCTGCCTTATCGACTTCGAAAGAATGCTTTCCTTTTCTTTAATAAATATATTGATATGACTTTTATCAACTAAAAACTCATTGTCAGTGTATGATATCTTGTAATAAAAAATGTTTTCTTGTTCTTTACTAATTAACTGTTTGTATTAGTCATTCAAACAACAACAACAACAACAACAACAACAAAAAAGAAAAGGAAAACTATATAGCTAATCGACATTTAATTATGCTCGAGGGTTTGAAACAATCAGGTGTGTTTAATTTCACAAGAATTGAAGTGTTCAATTATCGAGATAAAATAAGTAATGCTAGAAATCTCAAATGACGTCGATCGAAATAGCTGAACTTACGTCTTTTGATCATCATATTACACATTAATGGAGAAGAAGAAAAGTGTTTCTTTTATTAAAAAAAGAAGAAGAGAGAAACTTAAGTACTAAATTGAGTAGTTGCGGAGAAAAGAGGAACAGAACATAATTAATTTATTATTGAAATATTGATTAAATCATATTTTAAAACAAATTTGAACAGCCGTAAAACGATAAGAAAGATGAATTCATTTATTATTCCATATACTCATCAAATTAAAATGTTGTCAGGCACAGAGACAATTCAGTTGACTGCACACAGCAAGCTCGAAGCAAACGAGAAGAGAAGAAGAAGTCTTTCATGTACAATACGCGTATACATTGGTGCTCTATTTTATTCTCTATTCGAGCCAATGAAATAGCTTCAGGAAGAAGAAAAAAGAGAGAAAGAGAATATAATTAACATCGCTATTACTTTTTTTTCTCTCTTCGTTTTTCTTTTCTATTTCTTCTTCTTCTTCTCAGTGTGTGCGCATTAACGATCAAATTATCCACTACATTTAATAATTGAATCAAATAAACACACACGCATACACAGAGGTATATCGATGACAGGGTTTACCATTGCTTGTTTACTTGAAAAAGATCTCAAAGAGAAAACTTCGAGTTTATCACCAATACATCAACAGGATGATGAACACGATTCATCAACTGAACAAACAAATTTCGATGAACGTCCACGAAAAGTTCGTCGAAGTCGAACAACATTTTCAACCTATCAATTACATCAATTAGAACGTTCATTCGAAAAAACTCAATATCCCGATGTTTTCACACGTGAAGAACTCGCAATGAGATTAGATCTGAGTGAGGCACGTGTACAAGTTTGGTAAGTTTTAAATTGAAACGAAAACGACTCAATTTACCTTTCATTTATTCAGGTTTCAAAATCGTCGTGCCAAATGGCGTAAACACGAGAAAGCTCTCGGTCGAGAAAGTCCAAATTTTCTCTCATCACCACATGATATCGAAGCATTTCGTCAACAAATGTCAACGTATCTATCGAATTCAACTATTCAATCACTACCACCACCACCAACAGCTGCAGCATTGCCACCACCTGCACATTTTCTTCCATTTTTAATGGGTCATTTCAATCAAAAATTACTAGCACGTTTGCCACTCAATCCTCCGACGAACTTTAATTTATCCTATCTAAATCATCAGCCAACATCATCGGTTTCGCCATCGTCAAATTCATCGTCATCCGAATCATTTCATTGAACAGTATTTGTACAGTTGTGTATTTCGTTTTTTTTTCTTTTCTTTTCTTTTGAAAGTAAATGCATCAATCTTTGAATTTGAGAGACAAAACGGAAATGTAAGACGGATTGCATGTTAAACAAGATACAGAAAAAAAAACATAAAAGAATAAATAGAAAAAGACTAAGTCTCGATCTAATCAAATAATCCGAGACTAATCTGTTGTTACTATGAAAAGATTCAATCGATTATCTGGTTCATTGAAATTTTGATTCTAAATCAATTGTCTCTCTCTCACCTATTGCGTGTATGTGTGTTGTCAATGAATAGAACTACTCGAATTAATTGTGAACGATTTTGTCGTCGATTTAAGTATCTTGAATAGAATTGACGAATATTGTCACATGTACTCTTAAATCGATCGTACACTTCAAAATAGATTTACTCATTAAAATATGTTCGAAAACAAAAATTAAATTGAACGGAAATGAAGATTTCTTTTGAAGATATATCAATAGAATCATTAACAATATGTCCTACTGAGCGAACATTAATCGATTCAATTGAAAAGAAACACTTGAGGGCAAGTTAAACTATCATTAACAAAATAATCGATACACCTTGTTTCTTTTCTATACAAGAACATCATCGATGTCAAGAAAACGAGAAGAAAAGAGAGAAACGACATTATTATGTATTCGTCGATTAATTGAAAGCTTGATTACATTTTAATGATGAAACTAGGCTTGTTTCCTAACAAGTGTCTGATGAGAATCAATTGTTCATATCCGGATTTTGTCGTTTATTTCTTTAATCATTGACATTAGTTTTCCTCTCAACATCCGATCTTTATCTATACAATGGAAAAATATTGAATAAATGCAATTGTAATATTCAGTAATAGCAAGAATGTGCTAAATCGAAGTGCATAACGTTGTTGTTTCGATGAATGTATCGAAAGATATTCGAATAATGACGAAAGAATATATTGACCGTCCAATGCGTAACAAGGTACTGCATTAAAAAATGCTAGTGCAAATGAAAAAGCACTTACGTATCTAATTAGGCAAATATCATTTTGATAATTAACTAAGTTAGTTTTTTTTTTCTTACTGTAAAAATAATGGAAAATCAGTAATGAAAATGGTTGGAATAAATGTATATTTAGCTTGATATGGTTGAATAGTAACTAGAAAACAAAGTCTGTGTTCGTGATTTTGTCTTTCTTCAATTGTTTTAATTACTTGTACGAGAGATTTCGATGATTGAACCAACGAAAAGAATCGTTGGTCCTTGATCGTGAGATATTCGAATTAAACGTGTGACATTATCAGCAGAGAATGGACGGAGACAAAACGAGTCCGATGTCGATTGTTGACAATCAACATTGGAAAAACATGTCGGATGATTAATCGCAGTACGAGCTGCAAGACAAGCACCATTCAGATTAATCGAAGACGAATCTGATTGATAGAGAAAACAATAGAGTTTTTCCGATAGATTTTGACAACAATCATGATTCGTTGTTTGATTATATTCTAGATTTTCGAACAGAAATTCTTAGTTAGCTCGTTATTCATTCGCATACCGATACGATTCGAGAAAATTTGAATTTGAGATGATGTCAAGCAATATCCACTACTTTCAATTGCTTGTCGATCTTTAATTGATCGTAAACATTGATACCAGTCATTAGCTGTTTGAACACGACAACCGTCAATCGATTGAATTGCTGAATATTTCGGTAGAAGATTATAGAGAGGTGATGTCTAGACAAATATTGTCAATTGAAGAATTCAAATTCAATCCACGTTCTACTTGAGATACAGATTGAACCAGAGCAGTTTCTGTATAAAAATTTCGTGCAAAATATGGATTGACAAGAAGACATAGAACAGCAATGACAACGAGAATTATATTATGAAAAACACCTGCGCAATAAATTCTAAACTCCAAAAACTATCGAAATGCAAAAAATCAAACATTGAAAGTACCTCAATTGTCGATATGCTGAAATCATTTCGACTTGTTCTTGATTCAATTCGACATAAGCACCCGGATAGATAATATACAAAAAGTATCCACAACCATTCACTCGAATTTGCTCGCTAGATGCTGCAACTGCATGTCCGAATTCATGAAAAACTGTACAAACGAGTAGAGCAAGAAAAAAATGTATAATTTGTTCGGACGGGACATTGACACCGGGAATCTGAAAATTCAATCATATTCTTTCGTTAGCAAGTCGAATTCTCGTCGAACAAACAAACTATCGGTTGAATTAATAATTGATCTCGTTGAGTTGTTTGATTCATCGAATTCGAACGATCACTTGTCAATAGTTCATAAACCGTTTTCAACGGTAAACATATCAAAACTAAACAAGCACAAACGGCCGTTATCAACGCAATGAATATGCCAATCGTAAACCAAATCTTCCAAACACGTGCATAACGTGTTCCGAGACGGAAAATATTTCGATTGAATGTCGTTGTATAAAATCCAATATTTCCTAAGGATATGTGACAACCGCATGCACGAAGAAACCGAATATAAGAACGTTTCGTTTGTGGAAAATGCTAGACGAAAAGAGTTAGTCAATAAAGAAAACAAGCAAATTTTGAAAATCAACTGACTAATAGAAGATAATTGATCGAATGAATGGTAGACCAAAATAGACAGAGTTGAATGAGCAAACGAATGAACATGAGTCGGTTTTTTTTTTGGAAAAAGAAATCGATATATTCTGAAGAAGTCGTTTCAAAATGAATATAATTAGTTTTCGAAAAAGAAAAAAAAAACGATTTTTTTGTACATAAAAAAGAAACGAAGGTAAAAACAGCAATCGGAGGGATTTATTTATGGGTTTGATTTGTTGTAAATTTGTAAATAGTTGCTGGATCAGGTTTTTTTGCTACTGGCGGTGGTGGTGGTTTGCGTGATGGCGACGGCGAACGACGAGTAAAAAATGATTCATCATCATTTGTCGATGGTGGCGCCGGCGTCGAAGTGGCAATTGTTCCTTTGACGAGCGGGACGGGTGGAGTTGATGTATAAACTGAAACATAAACTGGAGCCGTTCGAACAACAGCCGGTGAACATGGTTGAGACGATGACGTCGATGAAAGATTCGTTGGAATATCTAAACTACGAGTCGAAGGCGATGAGAGTTCGTCATCTGTTGGCATAAATATTCGCTGTGGTGGGATTGTTGTGATGGGCGGAGTGGTGAAACCACCCGACGATGTGAACATTCTCTGTTGTTGATTATTTGACATTCTCATTTCAGGTTGATTGACATTGATTGAATTAGTTATGAACATTCGTTGATAAGGTACTTCACTCGATGAATCCGAATCGGATAGACGGGGCGCAGCACTGACATATGCATTTTCGTGTTCGTCGTCGTTGTAGATTCGAGAACGAACCGGTGAACTATTTGCTCGATAATGAATTCGATTGATTTCGCCAACGAAACGGTTCGATGGCGAATTTATTGGACTATTATGTGCATCGGAGAGAATCGATGCTGACGATGATGAACGAGCATGACGAGCGAAAAATGACAGATCGGCTTTCTTCAAAAATCGAAACAATAAAAACAAAAACAAGAATTTCTTTCATTTGGAAATTACTTTGTCTCTCGGTTGTTCCGTATCGGAAACACTCAATTTGTGCCAAGACACAACCGAATCTTTGTCCGATTCATTTTCACTATCTCCAATAGAACCGATATGACCTGTTCGTTGTTGTTTATCGTTCGAAAACAATGAGGACGTCGATGCAGGTGAACCTTCACGTGAATCAACGAAACCTTTGTTGAAACCACCGATTTTCGAATCGTCCATGTTGAAATTAATGGCAGCTAGGCCCATTTTATTCATCCATTTGGCCATTTCATCTCGAGTTGAACAATAAAAATACTCCGGATATTTACTACTTTCATCTGCTACACGGAAAGCATGTTTTTTGCGATCAGGTGCAGGCGAAACGTTTTTTCCTTCTAATTTAATTTCAATCTCTTGATTTTTCTCGTCTTTTGATTTGAATATGTACAACGTTCCGCCTTTCAAAACACACCAATACGTTCTCCATTGAGGCAATGAAAGTGTGCCTTTGCGTAGATATCGATGGAGAAAACCTTCACAATCACCTTTGCCCAAATCTTTACACGAAATTTTTCGATAGGAAGCTAAAAACAAGAAAGCATTTGAAAAAAAGAATAAATCGAAAATCATAATTACGTTTTCGTTTCGGAGGACGTCGTTCAGTTGTTCCTGAGTTCTAAATTTGATCAAATTGAATTTCAATAAAAGAAATGAATTTCAAAATTTTTTGCTACTTTGCGATTTTCACGGTGATTTAACGGTGGTTTATTCGCAACAATCCCATAGTTATTATGTCCTACGATAGGTCCATTTTGTATTTTAGGTTCATTTCGATAGCTAAAAATGTCAAAAAGATAGGATTTCATATCCGTAAAAAAATAAGTCTTTCTTCTCTTACGTCATTGCTTTTCTACTGTCAACATTTTGTTGTCGTTTGATTCGTTGTTGTTCTGACTCCTGCAAAGAAAAAAAATATTATTTCTTCTTTTGTTTTTTTGTTAATTTAATAATAAAATTCTACGGGAAATATATTTGTTAACGATGTGTGTCGATCATCGGCATGTCTGTCAAGTGTTGGCGACGAAGAATTCGAGATGATTTGTTCATCATTTAATGATGGTGATGGAGAATTTTGTTTATAGTTTGAATTAATACGTGTAAGACCGACTAGTTGAGGTTCATCTTTAACATTCTGTTCGTTCGTATCAGGAATAATAGATTTTGAATTTTGACGTGGTCGTAAAAATGTTCGCAAATATGATTCGATATGCTAATAAGAACAAAAAATATTTTGCTTCTTTTTTTTTCTATCTTTCGAGTTTACCGATTTTTTTTGACTTTTCGGTGTTTGACTCGGTGATGATGAAACATTTTTATTTTGTTTCGAATTTATAGTTATCGGTGATGTTGGTGAAACGATCGAAACTGATGAATTCGACGATGATGGTTCGATTTGATCGGATATTTGACTAATATCATTCGTACTATGACTAGTTTCAGTTATTGACTCAGTTAAATCGGGAAGTGATGAATGTTGATCACGTTTTATTTGGGACGAACGTTTACTTTGATAGAGAGTTTCATCATCACTTTCAACATCAATCTCCCTACAAACACAAACAAACAGTCAGTCAGTCAATCGATTTAACACAGATAAATCAAAGAAAACATTGAGACAACATAGAGAGACAGAGACTTGTACATGTACAACTAATCTACCTGATCTTCTTCTCGAATGCTAAATGATAATCAATGAAAAAATAAAATCTCTTTTCTTTTTCTTATGAATAGATACCCTTCTTGTTCTAATAATCGTATTCGAGTATCTTCAGCTTGTTTCATTCGATCTTGAGCAGCACGTCCACGTGTTCGTCGGGGATTAGGCGTTAAATCAGCATAACGTTTCGGATAGATTTCGTCCTCATTATGTCGAGGCATTTTTTTCACCAATAAACAAATTTCCTTCGGACGAGATGAAGAACGAAGTAGTTCAGGAAAATGTTTCGGATCCCAGCCGATCTAATTTAGTTTTTTTTTGTTAATAACAAAAAAAAGCAATAAAATGTTTTGTTTTTACCACAACTTGATTATTAATTTCGATGATTTCATCTCCAATATTTATTGCTGTAAAACCCGAGCCCATCGAACTTATTGCCTAGAATGATTCATGAAATCTTCTTCTTTTCTGTTTTTTTGTCTAAATTAATTACTTCAGTTTCAATACTCGAAATAACATGTGTGTAATCTGGCATTGTTGTATATTCAATATTCTAAATTCGAATGAAATTACAAAACTGATTTTGAATTAATTGTATTGTTCGTCTTACGACATCGTCTTTGATTGGACGTCGAAGATTAACTCGTGTTAAATAGCAATCAGACGAAAATAATGAATCTTTATTTTGTCGAACGAGAGAAATAGCTGTTGTTCGTAATTCATTGATCTTAACATTGAAAACAACAATAAATCATCATGATTTTCGAGAAAAATATTTACTTCGAGAATTAATTTTGATTTCGGCATATTTATTTGATCAATTAGACGTAAATTTCGGACTAAAAGTCGTATCTGAACAAGTGCCTTGATAATTTTTCGTCGCAATTCAATATATTCAACGATTTCAATAAAAGGTAATCTGCCAAGCCAATGACAAGTTTCAACAATTGCATTCGATAGATTGCTAATAGATGTATAAAATTCCGGCGAATTTGTTACATTACTATTATCATTTATTGCTTCATCATTCTTTTTTAAAATATTGTAACATGTCGTGGCCGTACAATGAATGCGCATAAATAAAAGAGCAAGTGTTTCATTACTTAAACGATTGACTAATGTTAGAAGTAAATCAATTGATTGCATGATAATTAATTGTTGGTCAAGTTTAGCGATTCCCATTTGAATGAGATCTTCACGGAGAAGTGTAGATAATGCTGCACCATTGACATGATGTTGAAGAAAGAGATCACTAATTTCAGATTGAATACCTGCGAGACCTTATAAATTCGAAGAGAGAAAAAAATAACAGTTTTTTTTTGTTTTTTGTCAAGATTAATGTCTCAAGATTTTACCAGCTATCCAACTTGCGACTTCATTCGGTTCCCAACGAGCAACCATTGTTGCACGTTCACGGGTTAATTTGATCGATCCACTGTTATAATGCAATGATTGCATATTGAAATGATCTTACTACGTTTTTTTTTCTTTACTCTAATTGATACTTAATATTATACTTGACATGTTTTTTTTCTAAATAAACAACAATTTTGCCTTTTTCTAGAACTCGACGAGAAAAAAAGAATAGTTGAGGGAGAAGAGAAGGAAAAATAATCTTGTCATTTTGTCTGAATATCATTGGATAGATTTTTATTCAAGAGAAAAAGATGACGCTAGATTGAATTTATTTTTTTATTCGTATTCATATACAGATTGTCTTTTTGTTCCTTAGAAAGTAAATAATGCTCGAATTGTATCATCTTTGAGCCATGCATCAACAAATTCTGATACACCGATGGCACCGGACTTGTCTTCATCTAATTTCTCGACAAGAGCTGCAGCAGCTGGTTTTGCTCCTTCATTAATTACATCCGTAATGCGAATATCAGATAAAGATTCATGATATGTTCGTAGACATTTAAGAATTCGTTCGAGTTCTTTCTTGGTCACTAGATTGTCACCATTTTTATCGATAATACGAAAAACAAAATCAGCTTTTTCAATTGGTGATTCGGTTTGAAAGAATTTTAGACTCATTAAATATTCAACAAAATCTATATAACCATCATTATTCGTATCGATAGCTGAGTAAACACATGTTGTTAAATATTTCGTGTATTTCTTTTTCGTTGGCGGCAGATAATCGCCGAGTAAATCTTCTAAATGCGATCTTTTTAAATGACCATCGGTGGCAACATTGAAGAATTTCTCATGTTCTTGATGAATAATTTCATCGGAGAAGCCAGTTGTCGATCGGCAATGTTCAAGCGTTTGTTCAGTTAATGTTTTGTAAATTTCACCTTGCTTTCGAAATAGATTTCCCATTGGTAACAATCGAGTAAAAATATCACGTGTTCTATGACGAAGAAAAGGTAACGTGTGCGTTTATCGAGTATAGACTTTTTGAGCCCCAGAAACGAGAAAAAAAAACAACAAAAACATCTTACGATGATGATTCATCGACACGGTTCTCGTTGACTTGCACGAAGAAAGACGAATAAGAAGATAAGCCGAAACGAGAGAGAGAGAGAGAATGAATCCATTGTCCTATGTATCTTATCTATCAATCGATACAAATATAAATCGCGATGTTTTTCAATAGAATCGAAAGAAAATTTGATTTCTATTCGAAACCAAACAGGTGCCAATGACTGAGGACTTTCGAAGTCGATCATTTTTACTTGAACATGTACAGAAAACGCTTGATTTCTACGAAGATGTAGTTGTGGATCCTCGAGGTGGTTTCTATCAATTTTTCAAAGATGACGGCACTGTTTACGATCCACATACTCGACATTTAGTTTCATCAACAAGATTCGTTTATAACTATGCCATGGCTTACATTCATTTTGGCAAAAAAGAATATCTTGAAAAAACTCGGCATGGTATTGATTATGTTCGAAATGTTCATCGAAATCCTAAAACAGGAGGTTATGCTTGGGTTATCTATGATGGTCGAGTTAGTGATGATACGAATCATTGTTATGGTTTTGCTTTTGTCATGTTGGCCTATGCATATGCTTTACGTGTTGGAATTGAAGAAGCTCGTGAATGGCTTCGTGAAACGTATGATACCATGGAGAAACATTTTTGGCTCGAAGAATACGGTTTATATGCTAATGAAACAACAGATGATTGGCAATTGAAAGATTATCGTGGACAAAATGATAATATGCATTCGTGTGAAGCAATGATCGCTGCGTATGAAGCAACCAAAGATGAACTTTATTTAGAACGTGCTAAAACAATTGCGGAAGTATTAACGAGAAGTTCAGAAGAATTACATTATCAAGTTTGGGAACATTTTAAACTCGATTGGTCACCTGATTTGGAATATAATAAAGGTGATCGAACGAATATCTTTCGTCCATGGGGCATTCAAACAGGTCATCAAACTGAATGGGCAAAACTTTTGTTGATACTCGATCGACATGATCCACAGCCGTGGCATCTCGAACGTGCTGTTCGACTATTCGATCGTGCAATGAAATATGGTTGGGATGAAAAAAATGGTGGTCTTGTCTACGGTTATGATATCGAAGGAAATCCGTATGATGATGATAAATATTTTTGGGTGCAAGCAGAAAGTTTAGCAGCTGCTGCTCTACTTGGTGATCGATTGAAAGATGAAAAATATTGGCAATGGTATGATAAAATTTGGGATTATAGTTGGACATATTTTGTTGATCATAAATATGGTGCTTGGTATCGAATTTTGACACCAACTAATGAAAAATATTCTGATGAAAAATCTCCAGCAGGAAAAACAGATTATCATACGATGGGTGTGTGCTATGAAGTTTTAAATGTTATTGACGAAGAATAATATTTTTGCAATATTTGTTTTTGATTTTTTAGTAATAATAAAATCCGTGATTGATAGTTTATGGATATGAAATATCAAATGATAGTAAATCTCATTGACCTTAGAAGGATTATATTTCACTGACTTTCGAACAAAATAATTTTGATGGACCAAAACAATTTCTTTTTTACTGTACTAAAATTATTTTTGTAAGCTTTCAAATGAGGGTGATTTTTTTATTCCTCAAAGATTGTGCAATCCACTTGTTTTATCTATGAAATACAAGAACAACGGAAATTTCCATAAATGGGTCTCGCACACAAGAATAATGGAAAATTCCAACGACTTTTGCAGATATAAATATCGAATTGAGTTGAATGCTTTCCTTACTATTCATCCGACAAAACAAGCATTGTACAGTACAATAAAAAGTGGGTCACATCTAAGCAAAAAAAACTAGTACTTCATATGCATAAATTCCTAAATAGCGCCACCGACCACAAACCCTTTTCTTTCACGTTGTTGTAGTATATCATACGAGTAATAGTATTCAATTCTAGAACATATCATGTAACGCTTAAAGTTGAGGTAATATTAGTACTGCAACTGATCGAATCGTTTCATGCTTGCTAAAGGGATTTTACGACTAAGCTCGAAATAGAAAAATGAACTACATAAGAATTGCTTTATTATTACATGTTTTCAGTCATTTCACAGCATTTTAACTGCAATAAAACTTTCCCTATCTTAGAAAGAATTTATCATTTGCAGAACAATGGCCGCTTCTACAACTTCCAAAGTGATCTTGTGGATTACTGTTGCCTGGGTTATTATGGTGTCTTTTCCAAAAAAAGCAGCTGCTGGACCAGCAGCCTTTGCTCTCTGTGTTACTGAAGCGGCTGGACCGGTTTGTGCTGCTTCAGCTGCCACAGGTAATTAGATTACATTGTACTTATTATGATTTCTTGACCAATTCTAATGTATTTAATTTTATTTACAGCTACTGCAACTTGTGCCGCGACAGCCTTTATCCCACCTTTATGGTGTGCTTGTATGAGTGGCTTAATGGCGATTTCTTGTGGAGCTGTATGTGTGGCCTGTGCAGCCACTTTTTTCGCACCAGGTCCTTAAATTTATTCAAAGGATGAAGTGAGTTTGATTGCGGAAATAGGAACTATTTGGAAATCATAATGAAACGTACACTATTTATATATAATCATGAAGATAATTAATTTTACTGCTTGTCTAAGTCATATTTTTGTGTAATATTGCTTTTCTTATTGCTTCAAATCTTTATTGTTCGCAAGGCAACATTAATTGTTTTATTTTTTAAATTTTATCTTTAATAAATTGACAAATAATGCTCAGCTTAAGGATTCACCAATCATTTTCTGAAAAAAATTTAATACGATCATCAGTGGAAACTAATTCAATATCGATTTTTTTCTCTAAAGTTTACGCTCAGAGAACTAATGCTACAGTATGTTCGATTCAAAACAGACGTGCACAACATTATTCTCGTTGAAAAAAGAAGGATACTGCCTTCGTAGTAGCTATTATACATAACAATATTGAATTTAGACATTAACAAATGAAAAATTCAATGCGATTGGCAATGTTTTTGTTTGCTCGTGACATTTGTATTGCTTATTAGAAAAAGATAAGAAAATAGAGTAAATAACAAAATAAAATGTTGACATATAATACATCTGATCATACCATCAACAAGAATATATTTTCATTTTCGATGGATTCGAATACGACTGACGTTGAAATAAAATATACAAAAATCTTTATTAATAACGAATGGTTACAAGCAGAAAATGGAAAAACATTTTCGGTAATTAATCCAAGTACTGGCAGAGAAATTTGTCAAGTTGAAGAAGCTACGCGAGTATGAAACACGATAGTATCATTGATGTTTGAATTATATTTATTTGGATTAGGCCGATGTCGATAAAGCAGTTGTAGCTGCTCGTCAAGCTTTTCATATTGATTCTCCATGGCGTAAACTCGAACCGGCTCAACGTGGCCAATTAATGCATAATTTCGCTAATTTACTTCGACGAGACATTGATTATTTATCAGTAAAATCTGCATTTCATAGATTTCATCATCTGTCTTTTTCTTCTTCTTCAATAGAAACTAGAAACATTAAACAATGGCAAACCGCTCGAAGAAAGTCGAGGTGATATTAATCTCTCGGCCGATTGTATCGATTATTGTCTGTAGATTTTTTTTTCTGAATGTTAAAAGAAACTGAATTGATATATTCTGTAGATGCTGGTTGGACGGATAAAATCACTGGTGAAACTATTCCTTCGGCATCGGATTCATTCGTTTACACTCGACATGAACCGATAGGCATCTGTGGACAAATCATTCCTTGGTTAGCATCCTTTTGCATTTATTGATACAATAAACTTCTCTTGTTCTAGGAATTATCCAGTTTGTTTTTAATTCACCAATTCAAATCGAAAATATTCGAATTCTATTTAGATTATGATGCTTGCATGGAAATTAGGACCAGCATTAGCCTGCGGTAAGATTAAGAAAACTTCAATCAAAAGTGCTTTATTAATTTATCGATAATTAGGAAATGTCATTATATTGAAACCAGCTGAATTAACACCATTGACTGCTCTCTATTGTGCAGCTCTGATTAAAGAGGTTGTTTTTCACAATCAAAGAATATAGCATTGAGTGGTAGAATTTCTTTTTCTTTAGGCTGGATTTCCTCCAGGTGTGGTCAATATTCTTCCAGGAGATGGACCTGAATGTGGAAATTCTATTGCCGTACATCAACATATCGATAAGATCGCATTCACCGGTTCTATTGACGTAGAAATTTTAAGAATCTACCAATGATTTCAAACTTTTTTTTGATTTTTAGGTAGGAAAGAAAATTCAAGAAGCAGCTGCTAAATCAAATCTAAAACGCGTATCCCTCGAACTTGGTAATTAACATTTATCAATTCACTAAACAACATTTGAAGAAAACTCTCTATTTAGGTGGAAAATCACCTCTGATTGTCTGTGAAGATGCTGATCGTAAGCACAATACATTCTTGATTTCACTTTGATATTTTCGAAATTAGTTGACTTCGCTGTTGCTCTTGCTCATCGAGCAATTTTTACGAATGCATCGCAGAATTGTACAGCTGGTACACGAACATTTGTTCATTCGAAAATCTACGATGAATTCATTAAACGAAGTGTTGAACTAACAAAAAAACGAGTTGTTGGCAATCCATTTGATCCAAATACAAAACAGGGTCCACAAGTAATTTGCTCTTCTTAACCAATTTACAAGATTTTCGAGAGATCTGTCTTCATTAGATAAACAACAGTCAACTTAAGAAAATTTTAAATTACATCGAATCTGGAAAAAACGAAGGAGCTACACTGGAATACGGTGGTGAACGTGTTGGTGATCAAGGATATTTTATCCAACCGACTATATTCAGCAATGTTGAAGACACAATGCAAATCGCTCGCGAAGAAGTTATTTCTTTTAATTCAATTCTAACATTTAGCTTCAATCGATACATTTACTTCAGATCTTTGGTCCGGTCATGTCAGTTCTCAAATTCGATTCTTACGACGAAGTTCTTCAACGTGCAAATAATACCTCTTACGGTCTCGGTGCTGGCATCATCACAAAAGATCGTAAATAATTATATATCGTCTCTTTTCGGTTACATTCTTCTGATTTTTAGTAACACGTGCACTAACATTTGCTCAACAAATTCAATCGGGTTCTGTTTGGATCAATGATTATGATGTTGTTTGCAATCAAGCTCCGTTTGGTGGATTCAAACAATCGGGTCATGGTCGTGAATTAGGTCGTTATGGTCTCGAAGAATACTACGAAGTGAAAACTGTCGTTATGAAAATGATTTAAAATTGGCTTAGTTCTTGTTTTTGGGAATGCTTGCTTTTATTTTAGTAAAACTTCTTTTTCAAGCATTACAAACATTTGTTTCCATGACTTTTTTTCTCATTGAAGAAATCCAACACAGCAAAAAAGAGAACGAGAGAGAGAGAGAGAGAGAGAAAGGGAACGAAAAAGAAAATAATAATAATAACAAACCAAAGATAAAAGAGAACTGGACGGATGAGAACGCGTATTTTTTGGAAGAAAGAAAACAAACGCAAACAAACCAAAAAAAAAGAGAAAAATAATATATATATTTATATATAGAAAAACACACACAACAAGAAAGATGCAAAAATTAATAAACAATCAAATATCTATCCTAGCTTAATTTTAAACACACACACACAAAGCAAAAGTGTTCTAAAAATACATGTGATTTTATTTACGAAAATTTGCATAAGAGTTTGTTTTGTTTTTTTTCTGTATGTGCGCAATGTGTATTAAATTTTGAAAAAGAAAAAAAAACGAAATGAAAAGAAAGTGAATAAAAAATAATAATAATAATAATCAGAATTAGGATCATAACATATTTGCTTTTTAGCAAAAACATAGAAAAAAAACGAGAGAGAAAGAGAGACGATGAAGTTTATAGAAAATATTCTCTTTTTTTTCACTACTGTTGTTGTTGTTGTTGTGTTTGTTGTTGATCGGTACTATCTGTCGAATTGTCTTGTTGCATCAAATCTAGACGCTCTTGTATAGCATCGGGCTGATGTTGTTGTCGACGATCGAATAGATATCTTTTACCTTGCGTATCAATGAACATTTGTCCATCGGTACAATCAGCACGAAGTATCATCGCACTATTATCACTAAATGTTACACGATAAGTACCTTTCAATAATGGATCTATTGATTTTATTGCTAAAGGATTCGATGTTGGATTCATATTTGTTGTTATTGTACCGCCACTAGCTGTTGAATTCAATGATGTCGATGATGTATAATTGTGATTAGAGTTCGGTTGACGTATTGTTGATGATGTATTTTCGGAAATATATGATGGCGATGTCATTTGTTGAGGATGAACTGAGAGTGGACGTGATGATGGAGCTAATTGAGGTGTGTATGTTACTTGATGATGATAGTTTGTGTTACTACGATGAATATTCGAATTCGGATTATTATTATTATTATTGTTGTTGTTGTTGTTGTTGTTGTTGATGTTTGTTGATGATGGCATCTGTGTTGCCGATGAATTTCGCGTGCCTCGTACATCGGTATCAGATGCAAATATACGTCGATTAGATGTCATTGATAATGGAGTACCAACTGATGTCTGAGGAGCGAGACAGAGTTCATTGACAGTTGATGATGAACCACCGAATTGTTGAGATAATGAACGGCCAATGGAGCATGCCGAACCGGGACGTGTATTGTCCGGCTGTTGTGCGTGTTTTTTGCCGAATTGAACGGGAAATGTTTGAATCGATGGGAATTGACGTTGATTTTCTTCTAAGATTTGATTTTTCGATAGACAAAATGAATAAAATGTCAATGCATTTTCAAGCATTTGTCGGATTTCAGGACTAAAATGTTCAATAGAGGATATGTTCGGCGTTGTAACACGATCGAAATCAAGTGATGATTCCGATTTATCGATATTGTTCATGATTTTAATTTTCAATGGATCATCATATTTGAAATTTTCACGGTAAATCGAAATTTTTACACCACAAAGATAAACAACTTCGAAATCGACACCTGTTTCCATGAGAGAACATTTTGCTTCAGGTGTATAAAGAACAATTTTAGCCATACGAGAACGAACTAATGTGACAAATCTATATGGAAGAGAAAACAAAAGTCAATAAAAATCCCAAACTAATTCGTTTCATAATTTACTTATGAGCATATTGGTATTTTTTCCAATATTCTGATGGTAATTGATCGAATTCATATTCTTGATAGGCATTTTTATCTCGTGGAATCGGTGGTGGATGATCACTAATGGGTGAACCATGACGACTATTGGGTGTGTAAGTAATTATACGCGAGCCATCATTCGATACACGAAATACATCGACAATACGACGTTTCGTACCTTTAGTTCGCATAGTTTCGAGAACAACTTCGCCATTTTCCATAATACTCATCTACGAAAAATGAAAAGATTTGCTTTTTAATTCAATCCGTACGTCTTACAATGAACGATTTCGTTGCTTGTCGAAGTGTTTTCAATCGTTGAGTATTGAGTGGCTGAAGTTTCTCTCGAATTTGTTCATTATTTGCATCAGAACTATTGTTGATCATTTGCTGCTGCTGCTGCTGCTGTTGTTGTTGTTGAACATGACGTTGAAGTGTATTCGATGGATATCCATGTCGTGTCAATGTTGTTGAATACGTGTTCAACATAAAATGATTACTATTATTTGTTGTAAGAGATGCTTTTGAGCTTGGTTCGGATTTAGCACTAAAATCACGTGATGATTTTAGATCGGATCGAGCGACGCCACTATCACGTGAGAGTACGGATGAAGTTGCGCTATCGGGACGAGGATCATGGGTATTATGAGAACCATTATTGAGCCACTCGTTTAAATTCGAATGAAGATCAAATGATGGACTGAAATGACAATGAGAGAGATTAGAGAATCGATGAAATCGTCAGGATAAAATACCTTTGACGAGCATGAATAGGTTGTTGAGCAACTGCTGCTGGAGTTGACGTTGAAACAGGATAAACAAAAACGTCATGTGGGATTTTTGAACGTTGATTTGAGTTCATATAGATCGGCTGAGCATGATGAGATGGTGTTGGAGATGAAACAGGATCAGATCTATGAACAATTTTCATTAGTTATGAAAAGGAATTTTGTTCTCTTTACGAATATTGATGTGCAGCATAGTTTCCACTTGTTGCTGACATACTAATTAATCCTGAACGTTGTCGTCCCATGGACACTCCAAGACCGCTGTCGACCGACGCATTCGGTCCCAACTAAATCGCAAAACAAAACTCTTTAAATGAATCATCATTGCATTTGCATATGATTTACCGATGATAATTTTTGATAACTATTCGATTCGTTATACGAATGTGATGAACGTGAATAATCTTTTGTAAAAAATGGATGATCACGAATTTCTAAATAAAGACTCTTGTCGAAAATTTCATTTATTCATTTGCAAGACAAATACAAACCCATTATAGTCGGTCGATCTTCCGGTCGTTTTCTCAATGTACTATTCACTAAATCTTGTGCTTCCTCACTAAATGTCGTTGGTAGTTCGTATTTTTCTTGTGTTACTTTACTCAAAGTACCATGCACAGCTAGATAATGAAAAGAAGAAACGATTACGAAATCATTATTGATTTCCGAAGACACGTACTATCGGTATCAAATGGTGGACGTCCTGTTAATAATGTGACAATAAGAATACCTAATGACCAAACATCCGTCGCAAAACTATGCGGATTTCGACTGGCAATTTCTCTAAATGAACCGAAAGAATTCTTTTTCTTCTATCAATACGGAAATTATCAATTACGGTGAGATATAATTCGGTGTACCACACATTGTTTCATTTGTTTGTTCACGTGTTAATGGTAGTTTTTTTGCCAAACCGAAATCCGCGATTTTCTTGAAAACGATCAAACCATTTTGTTATTTTTTTGTTTTGATGACACACTTCAGAATTCAAAACTTACCACATCAAATGTGTCATTTAATAACAAATTCGAGAGCTTAATGTCACGATGCAGAATTCCATGACTATGTAAATAGACAAGCCCGTCGACAACTTGTTTGGTTATATTTCGAGCTAAGCAACAAACAAATCCAAACATTGATACAAAAATGTTTTTTTGTTCAACTAGGAAACATACTTTCATGTTCGCTTAAAGTCTTTTTCTCTTGTAAATAATGTTCAAGATCACCATTGGAACAGAGTTCCAAGATTAAATAAACATATTTATCATCGCAAAAGCAATTCAATAATTCGACTATATTCGGATGTTTAACTTGATGATGAATTGTTATTTCAGCATTTAATCTATCGAGCATAGTCGTCGAACGTGAACTAGGTATTGGATGTCGATGTGTTGGATAGGATGGAAAATAATGATTATTTTCTTGTTCAAGTTTTTTTCTATCAATCTACACAACAATCGAATTCGATTTTTCAAGCATTTTCTTTTTATAGTTTTACCATTTTACACGCGACATGAAGATCATCTGATTTGCGTCGTGCGGCATGCACAGTGGCAAATCCACCTTTGCCAAGTATATGCGACACTTCATAGTGCTATGAAAGAGAAGAGAAGAAAAAAAATGAAAACCACAATATTATTCTGCTATTTCGAGACAACAACTGATTTCAATTTTAGTTCGATGTCGTTTTTCTAATTAAGATATCGGCATGATGCCCGAACTCTCCTCACATATGTATTCGATTAAGTGTTCAGTTTTTAATTTTAATGGAATTTCTTTTTTTTTTCTCTTATTTAATCGATGGAATTTTTACTGTACTAGATGTACGTTTTGAATAATTGATACTCAACAAACCAAAGCACATACGCGTATTCAAACATGCAAAACGAGATGAGAATTCTCTTTTCTTTTCTTTTTCTATGTTAAGGCCAGAGAAAAGGAAAAAATTCTCGATTTGTGAAATAATTATTGCTTTTACAGATATATGTATATACATGAGTTGACCATTGAAACATGATCGTTAACTGAAGAACAAGTCGTAAAAAGGGCAAAAGAAGGAAGAAAGAACGGAATTTATAGTGTCAGGCTTTTCTTTCTTTTGTTCTCTATTACCAATGATGTAGTCACGCCAACAACTTAGTTAGCTTGTTCGTGCGTGCTCAATCTCAAACGAAACCTTTTCTCCTTCTCCTTCT
>ERZ778023.1216-NODE-1216-length-43435-cov-7.995989_pt1 | contig 43435 bp, 43 predicted proteins | sample MGYA00375753_ERZ778023 | MGnify/ENA primary metagenome ERZ778023 (study PRJEB29350, sample SAMN05389822) | bioreactor metagenome | isolation source: Ammonium sulfate bioreactor | place: South Africa: University of Cape Town | collected 2014-04-04 ... | reverse complement strand
TTCGGGGATGGCTACAGGAAGAAATGTCGTCGGAACTTCTGTACTGATAGAAGCTGGCACGAGCGGGGGTGTCGTAAAAAAGAAAGGTTGATATTGTCCCGCTGCGTGGAGACCCAGATGGGTAGCCGCATCCAAATGGCCATCATCATCTAAAAGATTTTGATGGGCCTCAAGATGTGCCGTTGGGTCAATAGAAAGAACGTGGTGTTCATGCTCAATCTCATGAACAAACACCTCGCTATTAAACCCCGAAGCAAATGCGTTTGTCAGCAGGGTGACAAATAACATAAGCAAAATCGGATAGGTGTGGCATTTTTTCATGGGACTCAGTTGAATTGTATACTGCTATAAAGGATAGCTGTCAATTCTTTCTGCTGGAGCCCCTACATCTGCAGGTCCCATCGCAGGTTCTTGACTTTGCGGAGGGCGAAAAAATGGCCACAATGAATGGAAGGGATTGACATAAGACCGCTATTTGGCGTTTGAGCTTATAACGCAAACGCAATTCGAACTCGATATTGTTCAATCCGCTCCCGGTTGTAAATCTCTCCACCTCTGAACTACAGCGTCGGTTTCAAGCGCGCTGCGAGATCAGCTGCTGCGTCAACAGGAAGTCTGATGATGTCTGGAAGTGTGCGGATACATCGCCATCCTGACTTATGAATAAGGCGGACTCAATTTTATAGCGATAAGGTACTAATCCCTGAAAGCCGATTACGGCATGCATACGCGCCACTTCTCCTCCTCTGAAAGTCTAGGTTTCACGCCACACCCCAGTCTAAATCGTAATACTTTTTTCTGCATACCCGGCTGTCCGGCTTATCTTGAGGGGGATGGAATCGGGTGCCGGAAGTGCTTTGGGGACGGATGTGGTTTGTGCTGAGACATCAGGCATAGGCGCACCCATTCCCGTATCCAGGGGAATAATAAGGACAGCTTTTTGCGCGAGGCTACTGGCCTTTAATCTTGGCTGTCAGCTGTTGGCGGGAATAAGGGGATGCTGCTTAGACAGGTATTAGGTAATGCTAAATGAGCAAGACATTGGTTACGGCACGGGCAAAAATACAAATGGGTAGCCACGCACAAACGGCTACCCATGTCATCAATTACTGATTGTATCTTTTTTTAATTTCAGCGATTTCCTCTCCGGGGCTATGCGGTTAAACCCGTAAATTACCAACCTCAGTGCTCTGCCTGCCTCGGCAGCTTGCGATAAAACCGATTAGCCCCAACCCAGCCAGCAACATCGCATAGGTTTCCGGCTCCGGCACCGGAGAAGTAGAGACAAACCCAGGAACATCAGTGAGTATTATCCGGCCGTTGAGAGGTTGGACTTCGCGTGCATTACCCTCCGGGAAGAGGCCACCGAAAGCCTGGATTTGTTCCTTTGACATTTCTATGGGCTGATACAAATTGACCCACTTTACGCCTTCCGTAAACGGCGGTGTCGTGAGCGAACCGGTGTATCGGAACGATTCCAGATTATCGGGAAGCAGCGAATTCAAATTGAAATGATCGACAGTGTGGGTGGTCGAGGTGTTTTGAGGCAGATCCGAGAAAATCGGGCCAAGCGCGCTGTTGAAGCTTCCTTCATTAACCAACCTACCTACTACCAGAACGTTGTTTGAGGCGTCGGCAAATACGAGATGCAGCTCCATCGCGGCCGGCTTGGCATTCTCCAAATGCTCAGAAGGTTCGTGAAAGTGGAACTGGGCCAATTTATATGTATCGCCGTCAACCGTTACCGATCCCGCGCCGGGAACAACATTGGCCCTGATGGTTTTGTCTACAGCAGGCGAGCCGTTATTGATTACGCTCAGGTTGGTGTCAGAGCTTAAGTTAAATTGCAATGGAGACAACCTGCCGAAATAGGTATTGTCCGACCGGATATCGATGGGGCTTTGCTGCTCCATTCCGGCTAGTACCTGGTCAACTACATCGGCCTTCGCGGTAGGCGCCCCGATAATACAAAGGGCGAAAATTAACGAGGTTAACTGCAATAACGGAGATAGCTTTTTGCGCATAATAGGAACCTCCTGGCATATTGAGAATGGTAATACTTGAAGAACCGCTGATTCAAAATAACACGTCCTCCGTCAAGAAAATGTTTCCTTAATGTCAAGAAGTCGTTAAGCCAGGATGCGCGTTGACTAGATTGTCATTTCTCAATTTACTACTAGTGATAATCAGGGCTGGAACGTTTTCCTAGTTCAACGGCACCTTCAGACGCCTGAAGGATATTAGCAACCCTAAATCATACGCGATCTTTAAAGCTCCACAAGCGATCAAAGGCGCGCTCAGCAGTCCGCTGGCGAGCAAGGCGCCGCCCAGGGTCGGGCTCACTGCTGAGGCGAGACTGCGAGGTACTGCGGTAAAGCTTGAGGCGGCAGCGCGCTCCGGCGGGGTAACTACAGCCATCACATATGCGGTTCGCGTTGGCACATCCATCTGCGATAAAGCGCTTCGGACGAATAGCAGAGTCAGCGCAACTTCGACATTTGGGGCAACTGCGGCAAAAATGAGGCACACATTAGCGGGAGCGTGAGTAAAGACCATAGTGTTGAGCAGCCCTATCTTGCGTGCCACAGCTGGCGCAGCGAGCTGGGAACCCGCCGAGAGCAGTCCGGCGCAAAAGAAGAAAGTCCCCGCCTGCCCGGGCGAGAGCCCGAATCGCTCAAAGAGCCATAGCGTCAGCAGCGAGTTCACCACCAATCCGCCGGCAAACGCATCAATGCTAAACAACATCGCGAGCTTCAAAACAATGCCGCGGGACGGACCTAGTGGTGCCGCTGGTTTGTTGGCACGGATACTGGCTGTTGGCAGAGCCCGGTAGAGCAGCCAGACTGATCCCCCGATCAGGCCATAAAGCACGAACATTGCACGCAGGCCATCAATCAGTGGAAGACCTAACCATGCGTTCAGCCAGGATGGGACGCCAGCGGCCAGCGCGCCAACGGCTGCGCTCAGTGAGCCGACAAGCGAATAGCGAGCGAACAAAGCGGTACGGGCGTCCCCTCTCGCCGCACCTGCCAGGCGGGCATGCTCCAGCGGCAAAAATACGCTGGCATCGCCCGAACTCGGATTAAGTGTTCCAATAAATGCAACAACGAGCAATGGCCAAAAAGACGAGATGCTTGCGAAGCTAAGACCGGTAATTGCCATTAACAAGGCGGCGGATAGCAACAGCCGACGTCCTGGCCATCGGTGACCAATTGCGCCCACCACTACCGTTGCGAGTGCTGATCCGGTGAGAGTTGCCGTGCTTAAATAGCCCACATCCAGTTGGTTAAGTCCTAGCGCCAGCAAATAGGCGGGCAGAAGTATGGCGACATACCCATCGGCGAAGCCCCGCAATGCGCGAGCGATCAGCAAGGGGAAAGCCTCTTTCCCTACCCCCGCCGGGACGAGCAGCCGGGCAAGCGCCCTGCGCGCCGCATCCGCTCCCACTGATTTAACCCTTCCCTGTGATCCGCTCCATCAGCATGGCCGGTGAGCGGAAGTACATCCCGAATGATTTGCTATAGCTGGAAAAGCGCTTTCCATTATTGGTCCTGTGCAGCACAAATAGCGCGTGGCGTGGCTTCACACATCGGTTAATACAAGAAAGATTGTGGGTTCTAGAAGAGATAACAATCAGAAACCTGTTACTAAGGCTTATTCACGACCCAGCCTGGGCATTCAAAGCCTTTCTAATGGTTTTTGCCAGATCCTTCGCATCACCTTTGCCCCAATAGTGCATGAACAAATAATGTGGCTGTTCATGAGTCATGTGCTGATGGATCGCGACAATATTGATGCCGCCAGCTCGCATGATTTTTAGCACTTGCTGCATTTCGTCGGCCAGCATGACGAAGTCGCCATCCACGACCGCTTCGTTGTCTGTACCTGCGAACGCTGCCCAAGTATTCACCCCCATTTCTTTTCCTATGGGGACGCCTTGCATAGTGGCAGAACGGCCCACCGTAACTTTAAACATCCCGTCTTTTGAAGTTCCTTTCATGCCCAGAATATCTTCAATAGGACTTGCGGAGATTTTGCTCTCCTTCGGAATAGACTTGGGAAATTCAGATGACGGCATGGGCTTTGCAGCACGGATTTCAGCCGCTTTTTCGTAAATCTTGTTAACGCCGGCAGCGAGCTTGGCAGTGTTTCCCATGCCGCCGATGTGCATGAAATACACCTTGGGCTCATCAAAGAAAAAATGATTATGCAAGGCAGTGACTTCCAGTCCCGCTTCAAAGGCTGCGCTCATGGCCGGATTGACTTCATCCTCAAACAGCACGATATCGCCCATCATTATTACCTTTCCATTCTGGGCAGGTACAAAAGCGGACCATGAGGTCAAGCCCATGAAAGGTGGCATTGTCCATTTGTCCACTTGTATTTTCAGATCGGTGCGAGGTTTGGAGATCTTGAAGACGTTTTCTTCCTTGGAGTAGGTTCCTTTGAGACCTGTCAGTTTCTCAATCTCAGCCGTATCTACATTGCCTGATGTTTCGGTAGCGTTGGCAGTTGCTACAAGTAGTAGTCCAACCGGAATGAGGTAACGCAGATGCAAAAGAAAATAGGGCATGGCTATTCCTCCTTAACTAAGAGTGGTGGGATAGGTGCGCGCATGGGCTGCTCGTTTTCAAGCCCGTCTCATCGCAATGACGTATTACTGAAGCTCGTCAATCTGTAGTACATCCTACATTCTTTGTAATATATAAAACATAAAATATCAATATGGATTTTCTTTATGAGGTTCGCAAATAGCAGTGACTCCTCCTGGTTTTTAGCCTACCCATGGGTAGGGTAACCGCGCGCATGCGCATTCTGGCCAGCGCTGAAATCCCTGAGCTGCGGTTAACGCCATTCGGGCGCTTGCTGCATGTCAATCAGCCTGAACTTGTTGCGGGCTAGTATCGCGTTTGAGTAGTAGTAGGTGGTTTCGGAAGGGAAGAAGATGCGCGCATCCGGGAAGCTACGGTGGAATGCGTCGGAGATGCGGCCCCGGACTTGGCGCTCTTTGACTGCGTAGAAGCGTACCAGAATGTCAAGCAGGTAACTGAAGAGTTCGCGTCCGAGGTAGTGATCGTAAACCAGGCTATAACGATATTGACGGGGAAAGGATTCATGAACCTCGATATCCGCACCTATAGCCTCAAGCCCTGCTCGTTTCCGTACTTCTCTATCAATCCATACGTCGAAGTCACGGTGAACCGTGCGATGAGGCCGAAAATCCCTGTCTATCTCAAGAAGGAGGTTTTGCGCGTGGGATTCCAGCAGGATACCCCGTTCCCGGACGACTTTTGTCCAGCAATCGACAACCGGGATCATGATTTCCTCAAGCACGAAGGATTCGGGATCTACACCGAGGCGCTCAATCAACTGGACGAGAAGCGGCGGGCTCGCAGGATCACGCATGTCTTTTGCATAAAGTGCAAAATAGGGAATAAGGAACCTCTCTTTTCGAGAGGGACGTGGGGTGGTTTCCCTGATTAAAAATCCCCAGTCATCCCTATCGTGACCATAAGTGAAACCAAGCACCTCAGGGAGGTAGGCGAATCGGTCTAAGCGGATATGTTCCATGTCGCGGGAGCTTTCGACGCTCTTGCGGATGTTCTTTCGCCTCAGCCGTCGATTGAACCGCGAAATGCGGCGGGGATAATGAAGCTTGAGGAAATGGGCGGGAACCGCCTGTGCGCTGGTGCCTACCGTAAGCACAGTCCGCGTAGATGCCGTGGGCGCGACTTCGATGGGCTTGCCTCTTGGTAATGCTTGAAGTTCCTCGATATGTTCAACCCCTGGGCTTGCCCAAGTTTCCGGATGCACGGCGAAAAGCACTTCTTTCGCGTCAACATAGTGATCACGGAGCGATGTTGTAGGATTGGCCTCAAATATGGAAACATGGCTTCTAGGAGCATGGATGGTAACCAACTGAAACGATGATTGCGCGCTTCCGGGCTGATAGTCAGGCGCGGCTTCGGATTCGCCTGCGAAAGCGCTGTAATTTTTTACCGCCTCATCAACATATCTCTCCATGAAAATAAACGCATTGCTCTCCTGAAGGATGCTATCCAACTTCATGATATTATGCTTTCATCATATTGAAGAATTACAACGTATTATTCCTCCAAAAGTCAATCCAAGTCGCAGGACCAGCAAATAGGCGGACAGACGTATGGCGATATACCCATGCCGCGAAGCCCCGCAATGCGTGGGGCTATCAGGAATGGAAAAGCATCTTTTCCTATCCTCGCGCCATGACGTATATTGAAGCTCTATAAATCTGTAGTACGCTCTACATTATTTGTAGTATATAAATCATAATACGTCTATATCGATTTTCTTTGTGAATTCCGCAAATATGCATTGGCTCCTGCTGATTATCAGCCTGCCCACCGGTAGCGCGACGGCCCGCATGCGCATCTGGCGAGCGTTGAAATCTCTTGGCTGCGGTTCCTTGCGGGATGGCGCCTATCTGCTTCCCAATACTCCATTGGGGCAAGAGGCTCTGAGAGAGTTATCCGACGATACGGTGCGTGAAGGCGGAAATGCGTGGTTGCTGACCGTGCAGGCGCAATCCGAAAAGGAGAACGAAATTTACCGCACCCTGTTTGATCGGAGCGGCGATTACGAGGAACTGCTTAGGACCTTCGCGGAGGCTCGCAAGGCGCTTCCAAAATTAACGCCCCAGAAGATTGCAAAATCACTGCGCGGGCTGCGTCGTGCTTATGAAGCAGTTCGTACGATCGATTACTTTCCTAATGAGGCCAGCACCCAGGCGCAAGTTTTGTGGATGGATTTCGTGAATGAAGCCGATAGCATATTATCCCCGGATGAACCCCATGCGGCCTCCGAAAGGGCGATCGCCCGCCTGGATTTAACTCAATACCAGGGGCGCACTTGGGCCACCCGCCATCACCTCTGGGTGGACCGCGTCGCCAGTGCCTGGCTTATCCGTCGTTTTATCGATCAGAAGGCCCGGTTTCTCTGGCTGGATTCTCCCGCTCATTGCCCGGCTCACGCCCTTGGCTTCGATTTTGATGGCGCGACATTCACCCATGTCGGGGATCGGGTGAGCTTTGAAGTATTGCTCGCCAGTTTTGGGTTGGACCAGGATCGCGGCTTGCTGCGGATAGCGGCAATAGTGCATGCCCTCGACGTTGGGGAAGGCTTCGTAGCCGAATCCAGCGGTTTCGAAGCTGTATTGGCTGGCGCGCGCGAAGGCGCCAAGGATGACGATCAGCTACTGGACAAGATCAGCCTCGTTCTTGATTCGCTGTATACGCATTTTTCCCGTGATCCCCAGGCTGCTGAAATGCGGAAGTAGGGAATGAAGGCGACGGTTCAGCCAGCTCCTTCCGCCCCCTGCTATACCCTATGGGAAATGGTACTGTATATGCTGCGCCTAGGCACCATCGGGTTCGGCGGGCCGGTGGCGCTGGTCGGTTATATGCAGCGGGACCTGGTCGAGGAGCGCAAGTGGATCGCGCCGGAAGACTACAAAGAAGGGCTCGCTCTGGCGCAGCTTGCGCCGGGACCGCTCGCCGCACAGCTCGGAATCTATATGGGGTATGTCCATTACCGCATCCTCGGCGCGACCCTTGCCGGCCTTGCCTTCGTCATCCCCTCGTTCCTGATGGTCGTTGCGCTGGGTTGGGCCTACGTGCATTTCGGCGGCCTGGCCTGGATGCAGGCAGTCTTTTACGGTGTGGGCGCAGCCGTCATCGGTATTATCGCGATCAGCGCGCAAAAACTAACCGTGAAGAATGTTGGGAAAGACAAACTGCTATGGGCGATCTATCTACTGTTGGCCATCGTGACGGTTATTACTGAATCGGAAATCGCTTGGTTATTTATCGCTGCCGGCATCCTCGTCTGGTTTCTACGCGCACCGCCAAAATGGCTCAGCAAGGCACCCCTGAATGCTGTCGCACTCACGCAATTGCCCATGGCAGAAGGTTTCGTCGGGACCATCGATGCCTCGCTACTGGCTCAGATCGGATTATTTTTCGCCCATGCCGGTGCATTTGTATTCGGTTCAGGCCTTGCAATCATACCGTTTCTCTATGGCGGAGTAGTCACGGAATATCATTGGCTCAGCGAGAAGCAGTTTGTCGATGCGGTGGCTGTCGCCATGATTACACCGGGGCCTGTCGTTATTACGGTCGGGTTCATCGGTTATCTTGTCGCCGGCCTGCCGGGTGCATGCATGGCATCGTTCGCCACTTTTCTTCCGTGTTACCTGTTTACGATCATCCCGGCCCCTTACTTCAAGAAATATGGCAAGGTGCCCGCAGTTGTCGCCTTTGTGGACGGCATCACCGCTGCCGCGATCGGAGCCATAACCGGTGCGGTGTTCGTGATTGCCAAGCGTTCGATAATCGATATTCCCACGGTATTGATAGCCGTGGTTACAATTCTGTTGCTCTGGAAGTTCAAAAAACTGCCAGAACCAATTGTTGTGATTGCGGCAGCGGCCGTGGGTTTGATTATTTATCCTTTATCATCCCGCTAAAGGGGCAGATTGTCCTATTTGATTCCTGTGCCAGTGCTCGTGCCATTCTGTAAGATGCAGCCATACGCCAGCAGCCCTTAAAAAAGCGCCGCCACCACAAACTGAATGGATAAGGATTCTCCAAGCAAAGGCAGAGCGAGCCGGACCCTTATGAATGAGGGTCGGCAGGGATTCGTGTAAAAAACAGCCAAAAGTGAGCTAACGCATTGGGATGATTGCCATTTTCGAGGCCACGCTATCGCCTCGGCATGCTTCATCTGTTGATGTGGCTGCAATCGCCGTCGCGTGTCTCGACTTCTGCGACGCCGACTCCGTACAGTGCTCGCGCGGTCGGACCTCCCCCCTGTGGTCCGCCTGCCACTGACGGGCCGGCGCCCCTGTGCCGGCCCGTCGTTCTTTCCGACGAGCTCGTCGACCTTCTTAGAACATCGTTCCGACGGCTGATAAGCTCGCTCCGGAATAGGCATCGAGGAGTGATGCGTGGTCGACCGCTGCCCTCTCACTGCTGAGTGCGAGCATTGGCTTCGCACCGAGGTCGCCGCGGCCTATGACGCCCTCAAGGCAGCCCCCTCGCGTGGCTTGACCATTGATGAGGTGCGGGCCGACCTTGCCAACGCCCGTCGCGAGCGCAAAGCACCGGCGCCGCGCGAGGGCAATCCTTGATATGCATTACACCGCCGCGGCCTCCAGGATCCGCCTAGAGAAGTCGATCGGCGCCACTTCGCGCTTGAGATCCAGGGTGTAGTCCCCGAACCGATTGATGTGGCTAGTCCGGTACGGCGACAGCCCGGCCAACACTTCCGGGCTGATGTTAGCGCCGTCCTGCCGCAGCTCCGCCAGCACGCGGGTCATCTGCTCGACGTTGTGCAGGATCACCAGGTTGGCCACCAACTGGTTGTAACGCACGATCTTGCGCTGCTCGTGCTGGACGTTCTCGGCGATGATGCCTTCCCCACCGAAGAACGCCCACTTGACGAAGCCGTTGAACTCCTCGCTCTTGTTGGTGGCGGCGTGGATGGTCTTGCGCACCTCGACGTCGTCGATGTAGCGCAGCAGGAACAACGTGCGTACCGCCTTGCCCAGTTCGCGGAAAGCCCAGTACAGCTTGTTCTTGCGGCTGTAGGTGCCGAGCCGGCGCAGGATCGTCGAGGCGGTGATCTTCCCCAGCTTGATCGAGATGGCGACCCGCAGCATGTCGTGCAGATGGGTCTCGATCAGCTTCCAATCGAGGCTGTCGCCGAACAGCGCCTGGATGTTTTCGTACGTCCGCCCCGGTTCCGGCCGGGAGAACACCAGGTCCTTGATGTTGCGGATCCGCGGCATGAGGTTGATGCCAAGCAAGTGGGCCAGCCCGAACACCGGGAAGCTCTGCGCCTGGGTGTCGCCGTGCACCGTGTCTGGTTGGATATCCGAACGGTTGGCCAGCAGCCCGTCGAGGATGTAGACCGCCTCATGCACGCCGCACGGAATGAAGTGGCTGAACAACGCGATGTACTTGTCGGACACGTGGTAGTAACCGATGCCGCCATAGCCGCCGTAGCGGATGTGGTATTCCGACAGCAGGTTCTGCTCGTAGACGCTCCACTTCGTGCCGTCGGCCGAGGCGCTCTTGCCGCTGCCCCAATAACCCGGCAGCTCGAACTTGTTGTACAGATTGATCACCTCGACGATCGCCTTGTCGAGCGTTTCGTCGGTGACGTATTTCAGGTTCAACCAGGCGATCTGGCGCCGGCTGAAGCCCTTGACCGAACGTGCAGTCTGGGTCGGCCCCAGATTGCAGCCGTAGCAGAACAACGTGGTGATCACTCGCCGCAGCAGGTCGTCGACCCGCGCGTCGGTGCCGGCGATCGGCCGGAAGTGCACGTGCAGGTCCAGCCAACGGGTGGTGTCGACCAGCACGTCGACGATGCTGGTGGGCGACAGGCGTTCGGTAATCGCGCTATCCACCGCGGCGATCGCCTGGGTCACCTGGGCGCCCTGCAGGCGCTTGAGCACCAGCCGCCCGTCGACCAAGCTGGCGTGCAGGTTGTCCGAGAACCGCGCATCCACGGCATCGGCCAACGTCGTCAGCTCCGTGCGCAGGCCCTGCACGAAATCCGCCGCGTCGGTGGCAATGCCCGACACCTCGCCGTAGGCGTCCAGTTCCTGCGCGAACGTCGCCTCGTCGACCAGCTGCTCGCGGTAGTCGTCATAGCGCTCGCCGTGCGGGATGTACAGGTCGCCAGATTTGAGTTCGTCCTTGATCTGCGCCAGCACCGCCAGTTCGAAATACTTGCGGTGGATCCAGCCGGGGCTGGCGGCGGCCAAGGCCTTGGGCAACACATGCTTGCGCCAAGGCGCCGATAGCCAAGTCAGGTCGGTAGTCACGTCCAGCCCCAAACCGGCCGCGTCGACCGCCTCGCGGCGCTGGCTGCGCAGCGCGAGCACGGCGTCAATCATGCGCTCCATGCTCGGGTCCTGGCTGGCGGCCCGCAAACCCATGATCTCCAGACAGTTGAACAGCAGCGGGCGCATCGTCCCGTACGGCGCCAGCAGGAACGGCAGGTAGTTGCGACCGGCGTAGGCCAGGTGTTCATCGCACTCCGCCTTCAGCAGGCCGATGTCGGCGATCAGCACGCCCTCGATTGCGTCCACGCGCTGGGTGTCGGTGCCCTCGACCTCATAGGCCTGCAGGATCTCGCGGAGCTGGCCGATCAGCGCATCGGCGCGCTTGCTGTGTTCGAGCTGGTAGGCGATCAGCTTCTGCTGCGCGGTGTTCTCCAGGTTCTGGATCAAGCGGATGAACAGGTCGGCGGCATCGTCGAGTGTCTTGCGGTACTGCGAACGAATGAAAATCGCGGCCAGCGCGTAGCGCTTGACCGGGAGCAGTTCGGCGAGCTCGCTGGCATCGAGCGCGCGGGCCATCGCCCGGAACTGCTTGAGCTTGGGGACCGAGACATCGATCGGCGGCAGTTGCTCGGCCAAGGTGCGCAGGCGCTGGATGTGCTGCAGGTAATGGCGCACCTCCTTGTTGGTCGGCCGCTTGGGCTCGCGCTTGAGCGCGTGCCAACCGCTGTGGTGGCTGCCCGGCGGCGTCAGCAGCAAGTCATCGATCAGCACCCGCATCGCCGGCGTCAGCGCGTTCGTGATCTGGCGGTAGTGCGCGTCGTGGACCTGTTCGCGGGCGGCGATCGCGAGGCGTTCGAGCGTGCTGAACGCCGGCAGCTCAAAGCGGTGATGCACGAGCTCTTCGAGCATCACGTTCACGATGTCGGGCACGATGTGTTTGGTCTGCGCCGCCGTTTCGGCCACGGTGCCCAGCCAGTTGCGTCCGGCGTCGTCGAGCGGACGGACATTGAGGAACGACCGCAGCTGGGCCAGGTGCCCGCGCTTGCCGCCGGACGCGTCGTAGCTCGCCAACTTGTCGGCCGGCACGCGGCGCATGCCGATCGCCCGGGCCACGTGCTGCACGATGCGTTCGGGCACATCGGCCAACATTGTGAAATAACCTAGGCGCTGGAACAGTTTCAGGTGCAGCAGCAGCGCCAGCCGAGTGGCCGGGCCGGTGGTGATGCCCCGGACGCACTGCAGCTCGGCCACGGTGGGCGTGTAGATGTCCTGCAATTCTTTGGCGGTGGGATCGGGCTTGAGGCGCGGATAGGCGGTTTCGTGCAGCGTCGTCATGCGCAACTCAGTCCCAATGGCGGCCGCCTGCTTCGTCGCGCAAGGCAACGGCGAGGAAGCACTGGTGGTTGTCGGCGATCCGGTGCATCTCGTCGATCAGCATCGCGATGATTTCTTCCAGCGCTGCATCGTCGTCTGCGGCGATCGCCAGGCGGTAACGCGTGCCCTCGGCGTCGAGCCGCTGCGCCTGGTGGGGGTGCAGGCAGATTTGCTCGATCAATCGATGGGCCTTGGCCAGACCGCGCACGCGCGGGGTAAACCGGGTCAGTGTGATGGTGGCCTCGACCGTCGTGCTCGGCACTGGCGCAGCCGCCGGCGCCGGCAGCGCCAGGCGCGGTGGCGTGGTCGGCGGCAGGCTCGCTTCGATGCGCTGACGGGCGAACGGATCGGCCCCGTCGAGGTAGCGCATCGCCGAATTCACGTCGCACCAGCCGACGTACTCCATCAGCGCCTTTACGTCCCAGCCGTTGGCGTTGGCCCAGCCAGCGAAGCCGCGACGCAGCGAGTGGCTGCTGTAGTCGTCGGGCGAGGCCAGTCCGGCCTCGCGGAAGATCCGCCGCAGCAGGCGCACCAGGCTGTTGGGGTGCAGCGGCGTGGCGGCGACCCCGGCCCACTGGTCGACCGCGCGGAACAGCGGGCCTTCGTGGAGATCGGCCGCCGCGATCCAGGCCGAGGTCGCAGCGACCGGACACCAGCGCGACAGCGCCGGCACCTTGTAGGTCCGTCCGGCGTGCTGGCGGTCGCCCTTGCTGTGCGACAGGAAGCAGGTCATGCCTTCGCCGGGCACCAAGCGTAGGTCCTGCACCTGCAGGCGAACCAATTCGTCGCCGCGGAAGCCGCGCCAGAAGCCCAGCAGCACCAGGGCGCGATCGCGCAGGTGCCGGAGCCGGCCGGCCGGATCGCCGCGCGTGCCGGCCGTGGCCGCGGCGCCGTCGAGCCAGTCCACGACCTGACCCAGCTGCGCGAGCTGCAGCGGCGTGGCGCGCTTCTCTTGGTTCGGGTGCAGCGTCTGGATGCCCTTGAGCACCTTGCGTACGACCGGCGCCCGCGTCGGGTCGGCGAAGCCATGCGCGTGGTGCCACTGGGCGAGGGCCGCGAGCCGGTGCTTGAGGGTGTTGAGCGCCAGCTTGCCGGCGTAGGCGGCCAGGTAGCGCGCCACCTGATCGGCGGTCGCCGGCAGATGCCCGCCCCAATCGACCTCGAAGTGACGGGTCGCCCCTGCGTACGCGCGCTCGGTGTTGGCGCGGGTCGCCGCATCCAGGTACTGCTCGACCGTGTTCATACGTGTGTTCCTCGCGGAGCCGCACCGTGGGCGCGACGAATCGCCCTGCGACCTGGGTTTCGTACCGCTTCGGGCCGACTCTACCCCAATTCCGCGGCTAAGGCGGGATAATTCCACATTATCCCGCCTCATAGCTCCGCCTTCAGACCCTTGTTGCGGCGTGCGAAATAGTATGTAATTACGTGGTATGTAATACATTACGAAATAGTCGGGAGACGATCATGGCGCGAAGCGGGCTCTACAAATCCGATGTGCAGCGGGCGCGCGATGGCCTGTTGGCGCAGGGTCAGCACCCGTCGGTGGATGCGGTCCGGGTGGCGCTGGGCAACACCGGCTCCAAGACCACGATCCACCGCTACCTCAAGGAGCTGGAGGAAGAGGACGGCCAAGGCGTGGGCGCCAAGGTCGCCGTCAGCGAGGCGCTGCAGGACCTGGTCGGCCGGCTCGCCGCGCGCCTGCACGAGGAGGCCGAAGCCGCCATTGCCGAGGCGCGGGAGCGCTTCCAGGCGCAGCTGCAGGAGCGCGAGACCGCACTGGAGGCTTCGCGGCAGGAGGCGGCCGCGTTGAGCACACAGCTGCAACGAACCGAAATCGCCCTGCAGGCCGAGACCGAGGCGCACGCACAGGCGCGGCAAACCCTCACCGAGGCGAACACCACGGTGCGGCAGCTGGAGGAGCGCATCGCCGGACTGACCACCCGCGTGGCCGAGCACGAGGCCCACGCCCGCTCGCTGGAGGAGAAGCACCAACACGCGCGCGAGGCACTGGAGCACTACCGGACCTCGGTCAAGGATCAGCGTGAGCAGGAGCAGCGTCGGCACGAGCAGCAGCTGCAAGAGCTGCAGGTCGCCCTGCGCCAGGCCAACGAGGCGCTGACGGGCAAGAACCACGAGCTGCTGCAGCTCAACCGCGACAACGGCCGCCTGCTCGAACTCAATGGGCGACTGGACAAGGACCTGCGACAGGTCCGCGCCGACGCACAGGACCAGCAGCAGGAGCTAGACGCGTTGCGGCTGATGGCCGCCGAGCACACCGCTTTGCAGGACCGATGGGCCCACGACACCCGCCGGCTGGACGCATTGCAGGTCGAGTTGACCAGCGCAAGCGAGGCATTGGCGCAAGAGCGTGGCCAGCGGCAGCAAGCCGAAACCGAGGCGCTCACGCTGCGCGCCCGACTGGAGGCGACCGAGGCGGTGTTCGCCCGTCTGCGCCCGCGCGGGGATGCCACAATGGCAGCAGACGCCGAGTGATACGCGATGTAGGACCATCTTGCTGGTGGGGGCCAACTCAGTATGAGCAGTGCTCCTTCGTGGATCTTGACGGTCTGCAACCGTCGGCACGACCTTGTTACCTGGCGTGGTGTATCGGAAATACGCTTGAAGTTCCTATGCGGCACGGGTGATCGAAGCCCGGACGGCGCCAGCGTTTTTGACCGGCGTCGCCTCAGGGGGCTGACGACCGCTGGACGGTGTAGTGAATGGTCTGCGCTACGATCTTTCCTTCCCGAACGACATAGCTGTCCGCGCCGTCCTGGACATATGCCTGGCCGCCGCGACCGCTCCACTCGAGTAATCCAAACTCCCTTGCTACCACGCAGCTGCAGTATTCAAAGCTTGCATCCGGAAGTTCCTGGCGAAGCAAGCGCGCCAGCCCGCGAACGCCCTCGTGTCCATGGTGAGCCTCGCCACGCATCAACACGACCACGTCCTCAGCGTAGTTGCGCGCAAGGTCAGCTTCGACCGAACCGGTCTGGCTTTCCCTCAGGTGGTCGTCAAGGACTTCCCTTGCGCTACGGTTCTCAGTCCGGCCCATATCCTCTTCCTCGCAGGTGGGTTTGGTTGCAGCACGACTACCCGGGCGTGGTCGACAGGTCACCCGCGGCACCCGAAAGAAAGCGCCGCCTGACAGCGGCGCTCCAGTGGCGTTAGGCAGCCATGCGGCGACAGACTTCCGCACAGCGCCGGCACGCCTCGGCGCAGCGCTGGCAATGCTCGCCTTCATGCGCGGCGCATTGTTCGGCGCACCAGTCGCAGATCTTTGCGCAGAGCGCGCAGATTTCCTTGGCGAACGGGCTGTTGCGCGCCATGGCGTCGGCACACAGGCGACAGATCGCCGCGCACTCGATGCAGCAGGCCGGGCAATCGTTCTTGCTTTCCATGCCGACCATCTGGCTGAAGCAGTTACCGCACTCGGTCGCACATTCGTTGCAGGCGGTGATGCAGTCACGAACGGCTTGGGTCAGGTGCTGAGTCATGTGAGTACTCCTTGCTGGATGCGGACGAAAAATCGACGCGTCCGCGACGCCGCCCCAGGTAAGAGTTCGATCAGTAATCGTCGGACGGAGCACCGTGCGCGCGCCCCAAGGCGCAGATCGCACGTTCCTCCAGCTCCTTGGGTTGCAGCGGTAGTTCCAAAAAGGCTTCAACCACTGCCATCAGCTCGGCGATGGTCGCGCGGGCTCCAAGCAGGTCTTGCAGTTCGGGGCTGAACTCGGGACGGCTTTGCTGCAACGCCTGGATCCGCCGATCCAGCACCGCCAGGATCCCCGTTGTGTCTTTCATCGTGACCTCCTCGGCGAAGAGCTAACGCTTCGCGCCTTCTCAGTGACCGCATGCTTTATTTCGCGCTGGCCATACCGTGCTGCCGCATCGGTGTCGCATCACCGGCTACGACTTGGGTGCCGTTCTGGAAACGGGCCATAAGAAACGCCTCGACCGGATGCGATACCGGATCACCCGCCGCCATGTCCGCGACGACCAGGCCGGTTAGCGGCGCATTGACGATGCCGGTGCGGAACAAGCCGGCGGCGTTCAAGTACCCGCGCAGCCCGTTGACGGGGCCGAGAATCGGCAGCTCGTCGGGCGAGCCGGGACGCAGCCCCGACCAGACCCGCTTGATATCGACGTCAGCGAGCGCGGGTACGGCGCGCACCGCGCCGGCGCATAGCGTCTGAATCGCGGATGTCGTGACATCGACATTGAAGCCGACATGCTCGGTGGTGCTGCCGATGATGACTTCGCCATGGTGTTTCTGGGCGAGATAGCAGTCGCTCGTGGAAATGCAGGCCGTAGTGAGGTGCGGCAGCGATTGCGTGCCGACGATCTGTCCGCGGACCGGATATACGGGCACGTCGAGGCCGGCCATGCGCCCGACCTGGCCCGCCCACGCGCCGGCGGCGTTGACCACGATCGAGCACGGAATGCGCTCGGTGCTGGTTTGCACGGCCTGCACGCGGCCCTCGAACACCTCAATGCCGACGACCTCGGTATGCGACAGCAGTTTCGCGCCGTGGTGGATCGCACCGGCACGCAAGGCGTCGGCCAGTTTGTAGGGGTTGACCTGGTCGTCGCCGTTAAACCGGAGCGCACCTCGCAGCTCGCGCGTGAGCGCCGGCTCGGCGGCCGCGACCTCCTCCGGGGTCAGCCAGTCGATGAGCTGGCGACCGCACGGGCAATCCTTCCAGAGCGTCCGGGCGAACGCTTCGTCGCCCTCGTCAAAGATCAGGAACAGCAGCGAGGTGCGCTCCAGTTCGATGTCGATGCCGACGTCGTCGTGCAGTTCCTGCGCGAGCTGCGGGAACATCGCATTGGAGGCCATCGCGAAATCGAGGAACGCCGGCGGCAGCTGCGCCGGGCCGTGGCCGGGTGCCGCAGTGCCGGCGTCGAGCTGGGCCTTGTGAAAGATGACGCCGCAGCCCAGGCCCACCGACTCGCCCAGCGACCACAGGCCGCCGGCCGAGGCCGAGGTGGCGCGCCCGCGCTTGGGCTGGTCGATCAGGGTGACGTGCAAACCTTTGCGGGCGGCGTAGTACGCCACCGCGCCGCCGATAGCGCCGCCGCCGATCACCACGATATCCGTAGCGCGATTCATCGGGGGTCTCCGTGCGCGAGCGCGGCCAGATCGGCATCCGCCGTCGCGCTGACATTCAATTGGGCCATCGCGCCAAGCGTGACCGGCTTGAGCGGCGGACGTGGGTTGATGCGTCCAGTGTCGGCGGGTCCACGTCCGAGCTTGTTCGCCAGGTGCATCGCCATCGAGGGGCCGCAATTGCGGCCCTGGCACGGCCCCATGCCGAGCCGGGTCAGCAGCTTGACCGCTTGCAGGTCCTGCGCGCCTTGCTGGATCGCGTTGTCCACCTCCGACAGCGATACTTCCTCGCAGCGGCAGGCGAGCGTGGATGGCGCGGCGAGCTCGCTTAGACCCAGGCGCAGCCGGGACATCTCGTCAAGCAGGCCGCGCACACGCGCGAGCGAACGCAGCCGTTCGAGCGCGGGGGCTCGCCGGCGATTGGCCTCCGCAGCCGACAGCACGCCGGCGCGTTCGGCCGCACTAATGCCCGCGATCCGCCCTTCCTGGATCGCGACCAGCGCACCGGCCACGCCGGCGCCATCGCCGACCGCGAACACGCCCGGTACGGTCGTCTCCATGTGCGGGGTACGCACGGGGATCCAGCCGCCAACCTCGTGCATGTACTCATGCCGGCAGCCGGCGAGCTCGGCGAGGGCCGTGTTCGGTACCAGCCCGAAGCCGACGACCAGCAGATCGACCTCGGCTCGCTGGACCCGCTCGCGCTGTGGCTGCCAGGTCACCGGATCAATAGGGCCGTAGCTCACGGCTTCAACTTCGTCGCGGCCGTGCGCCTCGAACACCGTGTGATTGAAGTGCACCGGGATCCGCGCCCGGCGCAGGCCGCGCCAGTACGTCCACGCATCGTGCAGCAACTGCCACTCGCCCCAGACCTTCGGCAGGACGCGGGGTGACCACGTGGGCCGCCCGGCCTCCAACACGGCGACGATTTCGACACCGGCTTGGTGCAACTGGTTCGCGGCGACCAGCAGCAGCGGTCCGGTGCCGGCGACCAGTGCTCGGCGGCCGGGTTGGACATGCAGGGTCTTGACCAGGGACTGCGCGCCACCGGCGGTCATGACGCCGGGCACCGTCCAGCCCGGAAACGGCACCGGCCGCTCGTAGGCGCCGGTCGCGATCACCAGATGTTCGGCCCGCAGCGTGCCGGACGCCTCGCGCGAGGTCCAGACGATTTCGTGACCGCCCTCCAGCCCCACCACCGCGGTCTCGGAACGCAGCTCGATCCGATCACCCACGGCCGCGAATTCGGCGCGCAGCGCGGCGCCGCGCCGGTAGTCGCGGTTGTGCATCTGTTGTTCGGTCAATCGAAACTCGCGCGGCGGCTGCCGGTAGACCTGTCCACCTAGGCGCGGGGCTTCGTCGAGCAGCGTGCACGCAAGTCCGGCCTTGGCCGCCTCGATGGCGGTTGCCATGCCGGCCGGCCCGCCGCCGATGATGACCAGCGGCGCCGTCATGTCGGTGCGCTCCCGTCCGGTGCCGGACAGCAGCAGGGCAGCGGCACGCCGTCAACGACGATGGCCGGCAACTCGGCAAGGTGCAGGGCGCGCATGCGCGTTCGGGTTGCCGGCTGGGTCACGTCCCACACCCGCACGGTGCTTCCGGGTCGCGAGGCGGCCAGTTCTTGCGCGTAGGCAACGAAGCCGGCGCAGGCGCAGCAGTCCTGGGTGAAGACTTCGATGGCGTAGCGAATGCCCATTGGCCCTCTCCTTGCTGTGTTTCGATATGCATCCCGTCGCGGACGGGGGTTTGGCAGGCCCGAATCCCCGGTCGGCCGTCGATGACCATCACGCACTCGAAGCAACTGCCGATGCCGCAGTAGAGTCCGCGCGGCGCGCCACGACGGCTGGTCGTTCGCAGGGTCCGTTGACCGATCGCCAGCAAAGCCGCGGCGACGCTCTCGCCTTCATAGGCGCACACCGGATCACCGTCGACGACGATCTCGATTGCGTCGCCGCGCTCGATGCCGTCATCCGTGCGGCGTTGTGGCGACGGGGGAAGGGGCGCGCGCGACATGTCAGATCTCCACCGCGTCGTAGCCCGCTTTGCCCAACGCATCGCGGATCTGATCGCGCTCGATCCGGGCCGGTTCGTAGCGCACGATCACGTGCTTCTGGGCGATCTTCGGCTTGATTTCACGCACGCCCGGCAGCGGCTTGAGCACGTCGGTGATCTTCTCGGCGCAACCGCCGCACACCATCGTGGGAATGCGGAACTCCGTCTCGGCCAGCGCCACGGCGGGCGCATCGGCGCTGTCGTGCTGGCGCAGGTCGATCGCGCGGATGCGCAACGTGTTCAACATGATGGCGACGATGCTGGCGAGGATGAAAGCGATCGCCAGCACCGGGGTGATGAAGCCGGTCGCCGCCAGCACGATGCCGACCACGTTTGCGGCGACGGCCAATCCCACGTTCGTCTGCATGGTGCGGTAGCTGGCTTTGCCCAGAACCAGCGCGCCGGCGATGTCGCGAATGCGGTCGCCGAGCATGATGACGCCCGCCGATTCGATCGCGACGTCGGTGCCGGCCCCGACCGCGATGCCGACATTCGACTGCAGCAGCGCGGGGGCATCGTTGACGCCGTCGCCGACCATGGCCACGTGCCGGCCGGCCTTCTGCAAGGCCTCGACCTGAGTGACCTTCTCGGCCGGCAGCAGCTGCGCACGCACATCATCGATGCCGATCGCGTCGGCAACGCTGCGCGCGACCGGCTCGGCGTCGCCCGTCAGCAGCGTCGTGCGAATGCCCAGCCGCTTGAGGTCGGCCATCAGTTCGCGGGTACCGGGGCGCGGCGTGTCCTGCATCGCGATCACACCGATGATCTGCCGGTCGCGAGCTGCGAGCACGGCCGTCTTGCCGGCGGCGGTGAACGCGTCGACCTGCTGCTGGGCCTTGGGCGACAGCTCGATGCCTTCCCGATCCATGAAGCGCGGATTGCCGATCCGCAGTTCGCTCGCGCCCACCGTGCCGATCACGCCCTGGCCCGCGGTCGAGCGGAAGTTCGTGACCTCGTTGGGCTCGATGCCCTGCGCCTGCGCATAAAACGCGATCGCGCGTCCCAACGGGTGCTCCGACTTGACCTCGACGCTGGCAGCCAACGCCAGCAGGTCGCGCTCGTCGATGCCAAATGTCGCCACGTCGGTCACGGTCGGGCGCCCGTAGGTGAGCGTGCCGGTCTTGTCGAACACCACGGTGTCCACGTGCGCCAACTGGTGGAACACCTCGCCCGACTTGACCAGCAGCCCGATGCTGATGCCCTTGCCGCCGGCGATCGCCGCCAGCATGGGTGTGGTCATGCCCAGCGCGCAGGGGTAGCCCATGATCAGCGTGGCCAGCGCGATGACCGTCGCCAGCACCAGGTCCTGGGTCGCCAGACCCCAGCCGAGGAAAGCCAAACCGCTGAGCACCAGCACGACCGGGCCGTAGTAGTTCATCAGCCGGTCGGCGAGCAGCTCCAGCGGCACCTTGCGGTCGGAAATCTGGCTCATCAGCCGGACCAGCTGGCTCAGGAAACTCTCCTGTCCGACCTTGGTGACCAGGATCTCCAGCGCCCCATCCACATTGAGGGTGCCGCCGATCACGTTACTGCCTGGCTCCTTGCCGACCGGTACCGATTCGCCGGTGAAACTCGACTCGTCGACGCTGGCCAGGCCGCGCACGACTTCGCCATCCAGCGCGATGCGCTCGCCGGGACGCACGATGATCGTCTCGCCCTTCGACACCTGCTCGACCGCGACCTCGACCTCGGTGCCGCCGCGCAGGACGCGCGCCCGCGGCGGTTGCAGCGACAGCATGCTGCGCACGGCTTCGGCTGCTTTCAGATTGGTGCCGAGCTTGAAATAGTTCGAGAAGATGTGCAGCGACATCAACCAGATTGCGACGGGCAGGAAGTTCGGCCATTGCGGGCTGACGATCGACAAGGCGCCCACGACCAGCGAACCCCAGGCGGCCAACGACAGCAGGACGTTGGCGTTGACCACGCCCTTGCGGATCGCCATCAGCGTGCGCACCAGCACCGGCTTGCCGACCCAGATCAGCACGAACAGCGCCAGCAGCAAGCTGAAGATCGCCCGTACCGTCTCAGGCAAGCCGAACAGGTTCAGCGGGTCGACGATCACGTCGACGGCGGACAGCGCCAAGCCCAACAGGCCGCGCTGGCGCACCAGTTGATAGAACGCCTGATCCTTGGCCAGCTGTTGCGCCTCGGTCTCCGAGACGGGGTAGCCGAGCGCGTTGACCGCCTCGGCCAGCACCTGCTTGCTGGTTTTGCTGGTGTCGGCTTCCACGAGCACGACGCCGTGCACCAGGTTGACGAGCACGCTGTTGACGCCGGGCAGTTTCTTGAGTGACTTCTCCACGCTCATGGTGCAGAACGAGCACATCATGCCCGAGGCTTTGATCTGGACGGTTTCGGTTGCCATGTCGGTGATCTCTTAAAGCAGGATTGCGAACGTGTTCGCGTAGTACAGGCTCACCCCGAGTAGGGCGAGCCCGCTGATGACATGCAGGGGGCGGCTCCACGCGCTCAGGCGAGTGAAGCCAGTCAATGCGCCCGCCGCCAGGCCGGCGAGCAAAAAAGGCAGCCCTCGCCCCAACCCGAAGACAAACGCGAGCACCAGCCCTTGCATCGGGCTGGCCGCGGCCGCCGAGACGGAAAGCAACAGCAACAGCGGCGCGACGGAGGTGCCCAGGCTGAAGACGAATCCGTAACCGAACGCGCCGGTTACGCCCGGCCGCCGCCATCCCGCCAACTGGCTTACCTTCAATCGCGGCGCCAGGAACACGAAAACAGCGCCGGCGAAAAACATGAGGGCCATGCCCAGGGACCAGTAACGCCCGAACTGTGCGGTCGCGAACGCACCGAGCCGGCCCGCGAGCATTCCGAGCACCGTCAGATTGACAACGATGCCGGTGAAGAACGCAGCAGCGATCGCCAGCCCGCCGCGCTTGGATTCGGTCTCGGTGGCGCCGGCGGCGCCGGCAACGCCCAACCCCACGGGCACCGTGCACGGGCAGACCGCGCTGGCCACGACGCCGGCCAGAAACACGATCCCAAGCCCGATGATCGAAAGCTCGTCGCTCAGGCCACCGCCGAACTGGCGCAGGAAGGCGTCGAGGGTCACTTCGCCTCCACCGGCGCACCCGCTTTGTAACCCAGACCGTTGACCGCGGCGGCGATCTGACTCACCGCAATTTCGTTAGGCGCAAATTGCACGCGCGCATTGCGGTCAGCCAGATTGACTTCGGCGTCGGACACGCCCTTGAGGGATTCGATGGCCTTCGTAACCTTTGCCGCACATGACATGCAGGCCATGCCTTCGATCGGGATCAGAACAGTCTTCATGCCGGCTTCCTGTGTTGCCTTGGTGGGTTGCGGTACTGGCTCGCTGCAAGCGGCGGCCGTGAGAGCGAACATGCCAACCAGCCCGGCAAACAGGGCCGAGATGACGGGACGAGAGGAAACACGCTCACTGCTGGTCATGAGATGGCCTCGCTTGAGTGGGTAGTTCGTCGTCTGGATCGTTGAGCACCGCGAGAATCGGGCAGCTCGGGCGCCCGCCGCAGGCGCAGTCCTCCAGCATCCCGGCAAGCGCACTGCGCATGGCCTGGAGCCGGGTCAACTTGCGGTCGATGTCCTGGAGCTTGGAGGTCGCGAGCGCGCGCACTTCATCCCGATGCCGGTTGGCGCCGTCGCGCAGGCTGATCAGCTCATCGATTTCCTTGAGCGTGAAGCCAAGGTCCTGCGCCCGCCGGATGAAACGGATCAGGGAGACCGTCTCCTCGGGGTATTGCCGGTACCCCGACGGCCGGCGCGGCGGCTTGTCGATCAAGCCTTCGCGCTCGTAGAAGCGGACGGTGTCGGAGCCAACGCCGGCGCGCTTGGCGACTTCGCTGACAGTCAGTGCCTGCATGGATAGCCTCTTCTTCCGTTTTGCACGGAGTGAGGCTACACCTTGGACAATACTCCAAGGTCAAGCGCTAATTTGCGGAGGGAGAGCGTCTGCCGCTGGATTGCGTCCAAAACGACGCTCTGACGCAAAACCCCAGCAAGGCCAGCGGCGGCACTGTAGATCAGGCGATCTCTAGTCAACAATAACAATCACTTAGCAAACTTTTGGCTGTTTTTTACACGAATCCCTGCCGACCCTCCATTACAGGAAAAGGACTGAGGGGGGAAGTTGATGGACGAAAGGTAGCCATTGGTAATGCCAAGTTGTTTGAAAACGAAACCATTCCTGAAGTAATTCAGCAGCAGGAACTGCGCCTCCAGATGGAAGGAAAAACAATCATGCTGATCCAGATGGATGGCCAGTTCCTAGGGATCTTAGGTTTGGCGGATACACCGCGTATGGGAACCCGTGAGATGCTAGAGCACCTGTACCGTGCAGGTATTCGCAAGACCATCATGCTTACCGGAGACAATGAAACTGTGAGCCAAGCCATAGCCCGTGCGGTGGGACTGGACGAAGTAAAAGCGGGATTGCTGCCGGAAGACAAGCTCAGGGTCATGGAAGAACTCGTGCAGCGTTATGGACAAGTAGCCATGGTCGGCGATGGGGTCAACGATGCGCCTGCCATGGCGCGTGCGACTGTGGGCATTGCGATGGGTGGCGCTGGCACTGATGTGGCGCTGGAAACTGCGGATGTGGCACTGATGGCTGATGATCTGAGCAAGTTACCCTTTGCTGTGGCACTGAGTCACGCATCCAGGAGTGTTATTCGGCAAAACCTTGGAGTGTCATTGGGCGTGGTCGCATTGTTGATACCAGCTACCTTGCTGGGATGGGCCGGTATCGGCGTAGCGGTACTGATACACGAGGGCTCAACCCTACTGGTTGTGATTAACGCGTTACGTTTGCTGGCGTACAAGTCATGATTGTGCATCCATTCATCCATTGTTGCCAAGCTTGACCGTGTTTGGGAGAGATACATTCCTTGTCTTCTTATGGAATAACTGATGAATAATCCTGCAAGATACAAGGCCGCAATATTGCTGTCTGTGCTACTTATAGTACTCATCGCCTTGATCATGCCCGAACCGTCAGTGGATCGGCAAGCCTTCATCTCGTTATCAGGTTCATTTGCTTATGAACTGGGTAAGACGTATCAAATGGGAAAAAACTGTAAAAAAGAACTAAGTGATATCGACTCTTCCAAAGCCCGAGGGCTGTTCATCAAATATATGGATGAACTTGAGGTTCAACAGACGATGAATAATTACGAACAAGGCGTAAAAAGTAAGATCACAATGAATTGTGAGAAAAAAGAACTCAAGGCCTCCATACCTGCTCTCCATTCACAAATAGACAATTATTTTAAAGTTGCTGCCCCCTTCATGCGGTCCACTACTCAGTAACTGGTAAGTAAATTTTGACCTGCGCCCGCCTGCGGATCACGAGCGCCCTGGTCCAACGCGGCACAAACCTCTCCCAGCGTTATTTCTTCGCAGCTGCACAGGAGCGTGTCGACGATCACCAGAGGCCGTGCCGTCATGCTTCTACCCTCCAGGTTCCATTGCCTGACTGGGTATCGATACGCATTCCCATGCGTACTTCCGTCTGGCAGGTCCGGGCATTAGGATAGCGCCCCTTCCAGGCGACGATCCTCTCCTTTCGGAGCTTGAGCCCCATTTCCTTCCGCTGATGTAGGCGGCGCGAAATGTTTGGCTGAGGGCGGACTGTCCATGTGGCATGCTATGCCTCAATGACCGTGAAGCCCGTCTTGGCCACGGCTTCCTTGAGTTGCTCCTTTTGCACCTGGCCCGGGTCATACTGCACGTAAATATGTTTCTGTGACACCTTGGATTTAACCTCACGGACACCGGACAGCGCACTTAGAGCCGTGCTGACCTTCGTGGCACACCCTGAGCAAACCATATTCGGCACGAGCAGCTCCACATCCGCGAGCGGCCCGCTCTCGGCTATCTCTTCATGTTCCAGGTTCAATCTACGGAGGAGAAGCGTATTGAGCAGGATCGCAAAGATGCTCAAGATCATGATGGAAATAGCAAGAACCGGTGTGACGAGCCCCATGGCCGCGAGCATCATGCCAACTACGTTAAATATGACGGCGACCACTACGTTGCCTGTCAACGTGCGGTAGGCCGCCTTGCCGAGAATCAGCGCCCCTAGCACGTCGCTGAGCCTATCGCTCACGAGAATCACCCCGGCAGACTCAATGGCCACATCAGTGCCTGCCCCGATGGCGATGCCGACATCGGCTTGGGTCAGCGCAGGCGCGTCATTGATGCCGTCACCGACCATGGCTACCTTGCGGCCTTTCGCTTGCAGGTTCTCAATTGCGGCAATCTTGTCCTGCGGCAGCAGCTCGGCATGGACCTCGTCAATTCCGAGCTTGCGAGCGATGGCGCTGGCTACCGGCTGCGCATCACCGGTGAGCATCACCGTTTTTATCTGCCGTGCGCGGAGCTTCGCGATGAGATGCTCTGCGCCGCGCCGCGGCGTATCCTGCAAGGCAAATAATCCGACAGGTGTGCCGGCACGAGCCAAGACAACAATAGTCTTGCCTTCCGCCCCCAACGTCTCAATGCGAGTGCGGACTTCACCTGTGAAAGGTATTCCTCTCTCTTCGACAAAGGAGGGCTTGCCAGCAATGATTTCCTGCCCCCCTACAAAGGCGGAAACACCTTTGCCGGGAGTTGCCCGGAATCCTTCCGCAGCAACCGCTTGTGTTCCTTCACGCTTGGCATAGAAATGAACCGCCTGCCCAATGGGGTGTTCCGAAGGCCCTTCGGCTGCCTCGGCTAATGCAAGGAGCTCTGCCCGGTCAATGCCGAACGGCACCGCATCAGTAACTGTAGGCCGGCCATAGGTGAGCGTTCCGGTTTTGTCGAAGACAACGGTGTCGGTAATCGAAAGACCGTGAAACACCTCGCTTGCCTTGACCAGGAGACCGACAGAAATGCCCTTTCCGCCTGCAATGGCAGCGAGCATGGGTGTTGTAATACCAAGCGCACAGGGATAGCCCATGATGATGGTTGTCAGCAGCACTAGCGTAGCGCGTTGCAGGTCCCCCGTCGCCAGAAGCCATCCCGCAAAGGCCAGCCCGGCAATGATGAACACGACCGGACCGTAATAGTTCATCAACCGGTCTGCGAGCAGTTCAATCGGCGGCTTGCGTTCTGCAATTTGCGTCATGAGCCGCACGATCTGACTCAGGAACGTATCCGCACCCGTCTTGGCGACCCGGATCTTAAGAGCACCGTCCAGGTTGAGCGTGCCACCGATGACTTTTGAACCCGGAACTTTCGTGGCAGGCACGGACTCTCCGGTAAAGCTTGATTCATCGACACTGGCCTCGCCCTCCACGATCTCGCCATCCAGCGATATACGTTCGCCGGGGCGCACGAACACGATCTCGCCGAGTGTGACTTCGCTCGTCAGCACGTCCACTATTTCGCCGTTGCGCAATACATGGGCGCCGGGTGGTTGCAGCGACAGGAGCTTGCGCACAGCCTCGGAGGCCTTCTTGCGGGTGTCAAGCTTGAAGTAGCCGAAGAAGAGGTGAAGCGACATGAGCCAGGCCGCTACGGGTAAAAAGTTTGGCCAGCGCGGGTCAAAAAGAGACAGGGTACCAACGGCAAAGGAGCCCCAGGCACCGGTCGACAGAAGGACATTCGCGTTGATGACCCGCTGCTGGAGAGCCATCAGCGTCTTGCGCAGAATCGGGTAGCCGACCCAGAAGAGCACAAATGCCGCTACGGCGAAACTGAACCAGGCCCTCATGTCTGCTGGCAGACCGAAAACATTGAGCGGATCGACCAGGAGATCGAAGACCGAAACCGTCATGCCGATAGCGCCACGCCGCTTGATGAGCGTAAATAGCGCCTCATCGGTAGCATATTGCTGGACCTCGGAGGCAGAGACGTTGTAGCCAAGCCTCTCCACCGCCTTGGCCAGCTCCTCATGGCTGATTTGGGACATATCGGCTTCAATCAGCACGACGCCGTGAACCAAATTGACGAGCACACTGTTGACTCCAGGGTAGCGCTTGAGTGCTTTCTCCAGGCTCATCGTGCAGAACGAGCACATCATCCCCGATACCTTCATGTTGATAGTCTGGATATTTGGACTGGCCATGATCTCCTCCTATAGGAATGCGACAAAAGCTGCGGTGTAATACACGCTTACGAATGCCAGGGCGCCTCCACTTATTATTTGGACGCCGCGTCGCCAGGAGTCCATCCGCGCAAGCCGCATAATGGCTCCGGCAAACAAACCGGCAAGCAAAAACGGCAAGCCTCGACCGAGTCCGAATGCAAACGCCAGAACGACTCCGAGCTGGGGCTGTGCCTGCGCAGCAGCGACTGTAAGCAATAGCAGTAAGGGAGCCGCTGAGGTGCCAATGCTGAAAATAAAGCCGTAGAGGAACGCTCCTGTAATGCCCGGCTTGCGTAGTGCTGCAAGTTGATCCATAGGAAGGCGAGGCCCCCAGAAGGCCGCGACAGCTGCAACCAGCGACAGGACGGCCATGCCTAGCGCCCAGTACTGGCCAAAGGATTCGGTCAGGAAGACACCAAGGCGGCCCGCAAGCGCACCCAGTATAGTCAGGTTGATAACAATGCCGGCGAAGAATGCCAGGGCAATTAGAAAACCAGCGCGCTTTGACTGGTTCTCCGCACCGCCGATGACGCTGGCCATGCCTAAGCCTACGGGCAATGTGCACGGACACACCGCGCTTGCCACGATGCCTGCCAGAACCGCTATTCCAAGCGCCCAAAGCGAGCCCTGGGGAAGGGTTTCGGCAAATGGTTGAAGAAAGGCATCAAGGGTCATTGGAGTGTGCTCTATCGAGTTGGTGAACCCGCTTTGAACCCGAGTCTTGAAGGAACTTATTTCGTTCCTATTTTTGAATATCCTTTGCCGATGGGCTGGACGAGACAGCTTTGTCTGCTTGAGTAGGAGCCCCGGCTTTATACCCAAGCTTGCTAATTGCAGCTATAAGCTGATCGGAGGAGGTTTTGGTTTCAACGTAGTTCACGCGAGCGTTTCGATGCTCCAGATCCACGGCCGCATCGGTTACACCATCGATGGCTTTCAGCGTTTTTCTGACGCGTGCTGCACAGACCCCGCAAGTCATCCCTTCGATTGGGATAAGGACGCTTTTGCTGGCATTTTCGGAGGAGATAGCACTACTGTCAGTATTGACAGGGGCTTGCGACTGGCTCCACGCCACAGAAGAATTTAGGAGCAATACCAGGATCACGACGGCGATTGATAGAACCCTCGCCTGTCCGAGATCTCTCCATGCTTGCTTCGTCGAAAATAAGGCCATCATTCTTCCTCCTGAGGGTCGAGGCTTTCGAGAATCGGGCACTCGCTCACCGGCCCACATCCAGGGCACTGGTGGGTGAGGTTTTCAAGTACCGCTTTTATTGCCTGGAGCCTGCGAATCTTCTCATTGATGTCAGAGAGCTTTGCCTGGGCCAGTGCCCCCACATCGGCGCTGTCGCCATGCTCCTTCATTCGAAGGGATAGGAGATGTTGGATTTCGGTAAGCGAAAAGCCAAGCTCCTGGGCGCGTTTGATGAACCTCACGCGGCGGACTGTATCGTCTGGAAACATACGGTAGCCGGAAGCGAGACGCGGCGGCTTGGGCAAGAGCCCTTCGCGCTCGTAGTAGCGAATGGTCTGCAGGTTCACGCCGCCCCGCTCAGCAACCTTACCAATTTTTAGCGCCATATCGTATTCCTCTGATCGATTTATCGATCCTCGACATTTTGCATCTTAAACCCTGTACCTAAGTATAGAGTCAAGGGTTCTTTGGATTATTATGAAAATCTTGGGCTGGCTGGCTTGTCTAGGAGATAGAGATAGGGCTGTAAACCCGCTAAATAATTTTCTTGGGGACGAGCTCCTCTTTACCCCTCCCCTCTTGCTTTTTTTATTATTGATAAAATATGTTATCAATAATAAGAATCCCCAAAGAATGTTTCACTCAAGGGCAAACGTGACCGAGTGATTAAGTAACACTCAGACGTAATGCCAGGGCTGCCAATGTCACAAGCAATACCGGCATGGTCAGTACCACGCCCACTCTGAAGTAATAGCCCCAGGTAATTCTCATGCCCTTGAGTGCAAGTACATGCAGCCATAGCAGCGTTGCCAATGAGCCGATGGGCGTGATTTTGGGTCCCAGGTCACAGCCGATCACATTGGCGTAGATCATCGCATCCTTGGTTGCGCCTGTCGCATTTGTGCTATCGATGGAAAGCGCTCCCACCAGCACCGTAGGCATATTATTCATGAGTGAGGAAAGCAGTGCGGTAAGAATACCTGTTCCGAACGCAGCTCCCCATATGCCCCCTCGGGCAAAGTAATCAAGTGCCCCAGCGATATAGTCGGTCAACCCCTCATTGCGCAATCCATAAACCACGAGATACATCCCGAGAGAGAAAATCACGATCTTCCAGGGGGCTTCATGAAGCACTTTGCGGGTGCTAATGACATGCCCCCGAGCGGCAACAGCAAGCAAGAGCAGCGCACCCATGGCGGCAACAGCGCTGATGGGCACTCCCAAAGGTTCGAGACCAAAAAAACCGATCAGTAACAGCACGAGCACAGCCCAGCCAGTGCGGAATGTGGTTTTATCGCGAATGGCCTCGTTTGGCCGTTTAAGCTGATTCACGTCATACTGCGCTGGAATGCTGGGGCGAAAATGGAGTAATAACACGGCGAGAGCCGCAACGATTGCGGCGATATTCACCGGAATCATGATTGCGGCGTAGGTCCTGAAACCGATCCTGAAAAAATCGGCTGATACGATATTGACCAGGTTGGAAACCACGAAGGGCAGGCTGGCGACATCAGCAATGAAGCCCGCCGCCATTACGAATGCGAGAGTGGTTCGCGGATTGAATCCCAAAGCCAGGAGCATGGCTATTACGATGGGTGTAAGAATCAGAGCAGCGCCATCATTGGCAAATAAAGCAGCAACCCCTGCCCCCAACAGGACAATCAAGGCAAAGAGAAGTCGGCCATTTCCGCCGCCCCGCCGTGCAACGTGCAGGGCCGCCCATTCGAAAAAACCGGCTTCATCCAGCAACAGGCTGATGATGATGACGGCGATAAACGTAGCCGTTGCATTCCAGACAATCCGCCAGACCGTCAGGATATCCCCGGGATGGACTACGCCTGAAAGCAGCGCCAGAGCAGCCCCGAGCGTAGCACTCCAGCCAATGCCAAGCCCGCGCGGCTGCCAAATCACCAGAATAATGGTGACCAGAAAAATCAGTAGGGCGGCAAGCACGCCGATACTCCTTCCAAGCGGGTTGACCGCTCCGATGACTCCCGGCTTTAGGCCGAAACAATCTGAAAATCTAGAACGTGCTTAATTTTGGAGAGAGTGAGGTCCGAGCAATCGGAGCCCTCACTGCGTTTCACCGATGGCTTGCAACTCCTGCTTCATAATCATCCGGTCAAGCGCTTTGGGGTTAAGGTTTACAAGAAGATCGATGCGCCGCTGTAGCACAGAAAAGGCGTGGCGAAAGGCTTCTCGCTTGGTTTCATCATCGCCCGTCGCCCCCGCTGGATCTTCTACGCCCCAATGTGCTGAAACAGGATGCCCAGGCCAGATCGGACACATTTCTCCTGCGGCTTGGTCGCAGACGGTAATAATGATGTCCATCTTCGGCCCGTCAGGGGAGGAAAATTCGTCCCAGGACTTGCTCCTGAGCCCATCGGTGGGAAAGTGAATGCTCTCCAGAAGCTCAAGGGCGAAAGGATTCACCTTCCCCGTTGGAAAACTTCCAGCGCTGTGGGCATGGAACCGGCCTTGTCCGGACGCATTGAGATATGTTTCGGCAAGAATGCTTCGGGCAGAATTGCCAGTACACACAAACAAAACATTGAGAGGGAGAATGGTCATGATCTTAGCAGCAGCCTGAGCGCTTCGGGGTGATGTTAATCAAATTGGGTTTCGGGGCGCAGCATGTGGCCCGTTCAACGGCAGGTTCTGCGGCCTTGGGCATGTCGGTCCCATAAATTTCGACCGCCCCAAGCGTGTGATAACTTTCCCACGCAATGCCCTGCGGGTCGGTGATCCAGTATTTATCCGAACGGGCATAGCAACATTCAGATTGCGGCTGATCGAGCGCGGCAATTTCTGCATCCGCTACTTTCTGGCGCAATTCGCCCAGCTCTTCATCTGAATCGACCTGAAATCCCAGATGATCCAGGCCAGTTTTTGCGCCCCGATTGGAAATTGCAAAATTAAGACGGGGCTCCTCAATCATCCATTTCGCGTAATCTGGTTTTTCGACAGTGGGCGGGCTACCAAATACGGCGGAATAAAAACGTATGTTGGCCTCCAGATCATCAACAGCAACATGGACGTGAAAGCGTTTCATGATTGGATCCTTATGATTTAGGTTTGACTTTGGAATTTGGAGCGCAGCAGTTCGCAAGCTGAGTTTCATTTACGGTCAGGCACTCCTCAGGCATGCCTTGACAGCAATTGTGCGTTAGAAAAGTCATAATTGTCGCCATCCGTTCAAAGTTGGCGCTGTAATAGATGAACCGGCTTTCTTGGCGTGATGAAATCAGTCCGGCGTGAGAGAGCTCTTTCAGATGAAATGAAAGGGTAGCGGAAGGCACTCTCAAGTCTTCGCCGATGCGGCCGGCAGGAATCCCTTCCGGTCCTGCTTGAATCAGCAAGCGGTATATTGAAAGTCGCGTTTCCTGAGCGAGCGCGGCAAGCGCACTGACAGCCTCTTTTGTTTCCATATTTCTAATATTATGGAATAATCGAAATGTTGTCCACACATATTTGAATCAAGAATAATCCATCAACCTTCCAAAGTAAGGATTATCGTTCTTTTAAACGAGGAGGGAGTCCATTGAACTTCAACATATACACTCACCCAGTCAAATCACGATTCGCTCAATCTCATCAAGAGAAACCTGATCGTTCCTCCGATCATAAAGGCCGGTTGTGCGTGCGCTCTCATGGGCCGCCATTTGCTGCGCCACCTCAAGCTTTCCGCCATTGCGTAAATATTCCGTGATACCTGTAGCACGGAACGAGTGGTTTCCAATTCTGGTGAAGACACCTGCCTTAAGCGCACGCCGACGAATCATGCGGTAGGCATCCGCCTGACTCATCGGCCGGTCAGAGAGGCGAGCGGTACGGCCAAGAGTAGTAGGGAATAAGACGCTCTTGGCCTCTATTAGCTGTGCGCTATTAATATAGGCATGCAAATATTCATCCAAGTTATGGTGGCAAGGCATTTCATGGCGCTTGCCACCTTTTTCATGCAAGCGCACCCAGGTGCGACGGCCTTGCACATAAACATCCTCAACCCTCATACCAAGGGCCGCGCCGACACGGGCAAAGGTATAAACCATTAAGCCAATCAAGGCGCGATCGCGTAGACCCATGAGAGTGCTGGTATCGATGGAGTCCAACAGGGTACGTGCTTCGTCCGCTGCCAAAACCGGGGTTTTGCCTTTTTTGGTTGAATGCCTTGGTCCTCGCACCGAACTTGCAGGATTCGTAGCGATAATTTGGCCGATCACCAGCCAGTCGAACAGCATCCGGATCGCGGCAAGGTGCAGCTTTACCGATGGCGCAGCCAGACGCGCTTGCAGCGTCTCAATATAGGCGGCCACATGCACCGGTTCGATGTCCTGCAGTTCAGTCAGCTCATTGTTCCCACACCAGGCGGCGAACTCTACTGCGGCCCGGGCGTAGGCCTTACGCGTGTTCGGGTTACGAATGTTGGCGGTGAAGAACTCAATGAAGCGTTTGCCTGCAGTAGGAGTAGGCGTGAAGAGGGTCGGCAGTGCCAAAGTATCCCTGACGAGGAGAAGGTTCTCGGGCATGGTTAATCGCCAAGCGTGGTGACACCCAGCGCACCAGCCGCAGCACGCAGTTCCTGATCGAGTGTGGCCAAGGGCAAATCGAGGCGTTGAGCCAGCTCTAGATACGCCGCGTCATAGAGGGTAAGCCGGTAGCGTTCGGCAAGCGAGGCCGTTGCTGCCCATGCCTGGCTTGCAGTTTCAGGATCGAGATTAATCGGCAAATCACGGAGAAACCCAGCCAGTTGATGGCGGCGTGTCGCATCAAGCCGGCCACGCCGCTCAGCCATGGCTAGACCATTAAGTATCTCCAGGGGCCAATGCGAGGGAGCCATTGCACCGGTTTCAACGATCCGATCCAGCAAATCAAGGGTGGCGGGAGTATGCTCATCCTCAAAACACCAAGTTAGTGCCACTGAGCTATCAAGAACCAGGCTCATGGACGCCCCTCGTTGATGAGATCCTTAATCTTGAGGCCACCCAAAGTAACCCCATGGCTAGCATCGAGTAACCCTCGGGCCACCTGGCGCGCTTTCGCACGATTAAAGGCAGGCTCAGCCGGCACCAGCCGCGCAACGGCTTTGCCATGTCGAGTGATAAGAACTTCTTCACCATTCTCGACCCAGTCGAGTAAGGTTCCAAGTTTATTCTTGGCTTCGAACGCCCCAATCTCACGCATATAACCTCCGATATAAGCTAGCCAACATCTAGCTTATATCATAAGCGTGCCCCAGAACCAACACAATAGCCCTCTTCTCCTTCTAGGCACTATTTATGAATGATAACGTCCTTTATCATTCATAAAACCGGACGGCATTACTGATGAGCTAACAATTGGACATAAGCACATCAACGAATATGGGAATTAAGGTTTGATGCCGCTCCTCAGGCTTGGGATCATGCGGTTGAAGTGCGGGCAGTCGGTGGGCAATCCTTTGCGCCAATCGCTTCTAGCATTTGCCATGCTTCGATTTGCCCTGCACCCGCTCTGATCCGGGCCTTGTTGAGCCCATGAAACTCCACGTAAAAGTGCCGCCAAGTCGGGAAAGGTTGCAAAAAGATTACGGCGCGAGTATTCGGATCTGTTCTATCAAATTAAAACGCCGATTCATCGTTATCTCTCTCGCGAAGTATGGGCCCTATTCTGAACCGAGAGATTAGAAGACATTGGGCCACATTGTCCCCACCAATTGCGCGAATTGTTCCCAGCCAAGCACCACTCCTATAACTGCACTAACAAACCCGACAAGAGCGGCAAACGCCGAAATGGCCTTGAAGATACGACTCGAAGTAATGTGGGCAATTGTTGTTTCGCTCATCGCCCCAAGCCAACCGAGCAAACTCAGTGGAAAAGCTGTAATTACACGAACGCCTTCTCTTAACCAAATGACTGGATTATGCAAGGCTTTGTCATTGACTTCATCGAGATCATGCAGAGAACCAAGATGACGAACCAGCGTGTCTTGAAGCGCCATCGAATACTGATGGGCAAGGTTGTTTAAGAGAACCGCATCATTCAGGGCGTTCCGAAGATCGGGGAGCATGTTCAAAATGATTGGATAATTGGAATATTGAAAATTCGCGTATGGCGGTCGGTAAGACGCATAAATTCCGCTTCTGCCCAACTGCTTTTGCATTTTGTTGGATCGATGCACTAACCATCCATATGCTCCATGATCCTTTCCTTGGCTTTGAATATACATCTTCAAATGCTCCAAGTACTCGACGGCAAGCATGCATTCATGGGATATGCGGCTTTTCTCTCTTAATATTTGCCTGAACCCTAAGCAACACGTTGCTATAACAGCGCATCCGATAATTAGCTGATCAGAGATCATGGACTAACCTTTCTTCCGGTCGCTCTGGCACAGGGAGGGCCATTAGATAAAGTTGATATGCAAGCGGGTTGAGCGCGAAATACCCATACTCATCATTAGTTGTACCTAGGTTCAATTGCGTATTCAAAAGTAAAAGCCAACAATAGATCAATAGATGCGAATAGACCTCATGTATTGCATGTGTTTTTATCAAAGAACAGAAAATTCGTCATCTTGCCCCGTCTTGAGGACGAAGCCAATGCATGACTCGCAAACATATATCCTAAAACAAGAGGAAGGCGTAGCAAATGAACGATCAGTTAATTCCGTTGCTTGCAGCCGTATTCGGTTTTTCCCTGGGGGTCGCTCTCACGTGGATTTCATTGAAAGGCCGCATTACCGCACTGACCGAGGATCGCGATAAGGCTCGATCAGATTTTACCTTCCTTAACTCAGAAGTGATCCAACTACGGAATGAGCTTCAGGCCGTGCGCGAGAGCAATTCAACCCTATCTGAACGTGCTTCACGCGTACCTATTCTGGAAAATGATAAGGAAGTTCTTTTAAAAGAGCAAAAGAACAACCAGCAAAGCTTGGCCAGCTTGAGTTCTCTCGAGGCACAAAAAACCCAGCAGCTTGAATCGAAAACCTCAAGACTGAAAGAAGTCGAGCAAGATCTTGCCACCGCAAACCAAGCTCTTGAGAAATTGCTAGAAGAGTCTACTGAGAGAAGGGAAAGCTTCAGTACAACAAGTGCACAGCTTGAGGCAGAACGGGAAGCCCTTGTGAGGACGCGGCGTGAGCTGGAAGCAGAGAAAACGCTACGAGAGCAAGCACAGGCAGAAATTGCTCAGTTACAACCGCAACTAGCCGAGCTAAAGACGAAGCTCAACGTGGAGCAAAAACAGACAGAGGAAAAACTTACACTGCTTTATGAAGCAAGAGAAGCACTGTCGAGTCAGTTTAAAAGTCTTGCCAACGATATCCTTGAAGAAAAGGCGAAACGCTTTACCGAACAGAACCAAGTCAATTTAGGACAGCTGTTAGAACCTCTTAAATCAAAAATTAAGGAATTCCAAGGCAAAGTAGAAGAAGTGTACGTGCAAGAGGGCAAAGATCGTAGCGCTTTGGCACAGCAAGTTCGACAGCTAATGGAATTAAACCAATCCCTGAGTCAGGAGGCGAAGAACCTCACTCTTGCCCTTAAAGGCTCTAGTAAGACACAGGGGAGTTGGGGTGAGCTTGTTTTGGAACGCGTGCTGGAGGCTTCCGGCCTACGCAAGGGGGAGGAGTATCACGTTCAGGAACCTCATACCCGTGAGGATGGTTCTCGGGCGCTACTTGATGTTGTCGTTCATTTGCCTAATGAACGACATCTTGTCATTGACGCCAAGTTATCCCTCACTGCTTACGAAAGCGCAGTGGCGGCCGAGGACTGGAGTTGACTCTTTTTGGTGGACACTTAATATTTTGGTTTTAAGGAGTCCATATGCCCAAAACACATCCTCCCTATCCAGCTGAATTTCGCCAGCAGATAATTGAACTGATTCGCGCTGGCAAAACGCCAGCCGAGCTCTCCCGGGAATTCCAGGTTACCGCGCAAACCATCCAGAATTGGGTAGGCCAAGCTGCTCGTGATGCGGGTCGACCCTTGCCGGGCAAGGAAGGCCTGAGTACGTCCGAGCGAGAGGAGTTGGTCAGGTTGCGCCGCCAGGTCAAGCAATTGCAGACGGAGCGCGACATCCTGGCAAAGGCTACGGCCTGGTTTGCCGGCAAAAGCGGTGTGACACCGCCATCGTCTTCGAACTCGTAATGGCAAACCAGGCCGTCTATCCCGTGCGTATCCTATGCCGTGTTCTGGGTGTATCAGCCAGCGGCTTTTATGCTTGGCGTTGTCGGCCGCCTTCGCCACGCGCCATGGATAATGCTGTTTTGACTGAACGCATCCGGCAGATCCATGCTGAGTCGGATGAGACTTACGGCATGCCGCGGGTGCGGGCTGAACTACGCGACCAAGGTGTGTCAGTCAGCTGCAAGCGTGTAGCGCGCTTGATGCGCAAGGCAGGTCTGCAAGGCATCAGTCGGCGTCGAGCCTATACTGTGACAACCCGGCGCGATGCGCGTCAGCGGCCAGCGCCAGACCTGGTGCAGCGTCGATTCCAGTCGGATTTGCCCGATGTGTTGTGGGTGGCGGATATGACCTATGTGCCCACCTGGTCAGGATTCATCTATCTGGCCGTGGTCCTCGACGCATGGAGCCGCCGCGTGGTTGGTTGGTCAATCGGTGAGCAGATGAACACTGATCTGGTACTCGGTGCATTGAATATGGCTTTGCAGCAACGCCGCCCCGAACAGGTCATTCATCATAGCGATCAGGGGAGCCAATATACCAGCCTGGCCTTCGGCAATCGCTGCCGCCAGATGGGTGTGCGCCCTTCCATGGGAACAGTCGGCGATGCGTTTGATAATGCCATGGCGGAGAGCTTCTTCGCCAGTCTGGAGTGCGAACTGATCGATCGCAAAACCTTCAAAACCCGTACCGAGGCCCGCCTGGCAGTGTTCACCTGGATCGAAGGCTGGTACAACCCCAGGCGCCGTCATAGTGCGCTGGGATATCTTTCACCCGTTAACTTCGAACGGAGATCAGCTTCTATTCCTGAACCAGAGGTTCCACGTAATGAGCCCGAGCACACCTTAATGGAAGCTTGGGAACCAAGCCCATAGCCGTCCACGGAAACGGGTTAACTCCAGACGATAACACCCTTCAAGCTTCGATAAAGCGGCATCTTGAGTCTGTCCGTACCCATATCAAAGGCCTTTCCGAAAAGAATTATCAGTCCCTCCATAGTTTGAAGTCGCTTGACTGCGTCCTTATGTTTATCCCAATCGAGCCCGCGTTCACGTTAGCGATTACTCATGACCGAGAACTATTTATGCATGCCTGGGAAAAGAACGTACTTCTAGTCAGCCCTTCAACGCTGCTTTTTTATAGTTCGCACCGTCGCGCATCTTTGGCGACAAGAAGCGCAGAATCGTAACGCTCTTGAAATCGCTAAGCGTGGCTCTGAACTTTATGACAAGCTCGTGGGGTTTGTTGAAGATTTGGAATCGATTGGGAATCGATTGACGCAAGCCCAAAAAGCATACGATTCCGCCCACAGCAAACTCGTTGGTGGCAAGGGAAATGTAATACGCCAAGCGGAAATGCTACGCCAGCTTGGCGTCAAGCCAGCGAAAACTCTTCCGCCATCCATATTAGAAGCCGCCCATGATGACGGATTTACTGTGAGGGACGAGACGGCGCAGAAACTTTTGCAAGAAATCAACGACGAGTTTGGAATACCCCAAACTGGGCGTTAACAGTCATAAATAGGAGTTCCCACGCACTGCGGCGCTCAGCAGTTTTGTATTTTGTTTGAGCAGTGATAGAACGCGCATTCGGAAATGCAAGCAATAGGGCCTGAATCAGTGATATTTGATGCGGCGATTGTCAAACGCGGGTTTTGTTCCCTCAAGAACATTTACCGCATGTAAATTGATGTTGGGGTTTTCAATTGATCCCGGTAAATATGTAATTTTTGAAGCATTCTTTCTTTCAAAATTGGAATAGATAACTTGTTCAGCATCACAAACTATTGCCAGATTAGGATTATGGGTGACCATAATTATTTGTCGTTTCTTCTTTGCTTCGCTGAGAACAGGAACTAGCAAACTCACGACTGTTTCATTGTCCAAGTTCTCTTCAGGTTGATCCAGGATTATTGGATTGCGTCCTCTATCTACTAGAAGATAGAAAATTAATAATAGCGCTCCTCGCTGACCCGGTGAGAGATGCTCAATCTGCGTATCTTGAAATAATAATGAATATCGGGGTTGAAGAAATGAAAGGCCAAATAGTAAATCGTAAACGTCACATGCAGCTTTATCTTTTCTTAAGATAGATTGAATTCCCACATCGCTCTTATTACTGTTCCTAGCTGCTGCAGCGATCCTTTTATGAAGCTCTGAGACAAAATTAAGGACATCAATAGGTTTACTAAAATCGTATTGATCAGCAATTTGCCTTACCACACTGTAGCTCTCCTCTTCCCCCCGAAACTCTCCCGAATTTTGTTTAATAAAGGTGAATAAGGATTCCGATATCAAATCAGGTGAAACGCTGAGTGTGGCTTGAAATTGAAGCTTATATTCCTCACGAATCAGGTGATTTCCTCGAATCAATTCTTGAACAGGTCTGAATAATTGTTCCCTCGCATTCCTTTGTGCCTCTAAAACGTCAAAAATCTCTCCCGTCAATACAAGTCTCTGATCTCGAAGGTCTTCAAGAAGGATAGGAAGGTCGTCAAGTTGGGCAATCCGCGCTTTCAAGCCTTCTAAAGTTGCAGGGGCTTCGGAATTCCCATTCAGTTCGGTTAGTTTGTGTTCCCATAACTCAACCTCTTCTAAATGCCGTTGGTAAAGTAACTGGGGTGAATTGAGTTTAGCATTAAGTTTTGTTTGCTCAACAAGGAGGCCAGCTTTCTCCTGAGCGTCCTTGTCTGTGGCCGATTTTATTATTGCTTGCTCCTCAGGAATTGACTTTGCTAAATAATCAAGCAATTGATTGTGAATGGTCAAAACAGCCAACTCAGTGACGCTAAGCTTAAGGGTAGATAGATCCTTAAATGTATTATTCTGAAACTCCGCAAATGACCTCTCCAGTAAAAGAATTCTTTCACGTACATTCTGAATTGCCTTAAGCTTTCCTGCTATGACGAGCTGGTGATTTGAATTTGCATTCGCCCTGTCTTCTATTGCCTTGAGCCTAACCCCAATTTTATCCAATTCATTGGCAGCGGTCTTTTGATCTTCGGTGAGTGCATCACTAGGCTTTGGTACTTCTGGAGGTTTAACCTTATTGTGTTCCTCGATTTGCTTGAGCTTGAGCTTTAGTAGCTCCTGCAATTTTCGACTTATGTCAGGCTGTAGTTGATCTTCATAGCTAGAAATTTCTTGGTTTAATTTTTTAAGGTTTTTTCTATACTCATTGAGTTGATCACGGAAACCATTTTCCTGCTGTTCAATTAGTTGATTAAAATCTAGAGCTCCGAGTCGAATCGATTCATCCGCGTGAGAGAAAATTACGGATCTCAGTTCGCCCTCAAAGGCATTGGTACGCCCAGATATGTGTTCGTTACAAAGATTTTCAAAATGGCCTTGTGGAATATATCTAACTCGTTCCACTTTATCATCGCTCGGATCCTCATTGAGATTCCGTTTCTCAATGCTAGAGTCGCACCATGTTAACGTTCCAATAAAATTTTTTGCCGGTTCCCCAGACTTCCCTCTAAAACGATCTTTTTTTAGAAAAGAGAAATGAGCTTTCTGGCGAGAATTACCGAGCAATGCGATCACGTCGGCAAGCGCACTTTTTCCGCTTCCCTTTTTCCCTATAATCGCTACGAGATCAGGGCTAAGCGGCACCTTGCTTCCGTCAAGCCACATACCTGGGGTAGTTGACCCAAAGCTCTTCGCTACTTCAACTGTGTCTATAAAAAAGGTTTTGTTCCGTGATATTTCTAAAAGTTTTGGCGGTGTTTCCCCTATGAAGGAACGCTTTGCTGGTTCCATAATAGCTTGTCGTAGGCCGGAGAACGAAGGATCCGCTTTTATCCAAGTTGCCTTCCCTGACGGGAAATCCCCGTATCCTCTCTTATCGTTGTCTCCATCCACACCGATAAAACAGTGTGCGTCACTTCCAGAAACCACTAACCTTGGTATATTCCCAAGCCCTTCTTGAAAACTTCTTATCCATTTCGCATTGCCCTCTGTTTTTTCATTGATAAAAGCTTTTCGCAGGTCAGCGTCTCTCGATTCGAATATCGGGGAGCTTTTGAATAATCCGAGAAAAAAGGCATAGTGCTCCTGCCATTTAACTTTTGATAATCCGTCACTTGTATCAAAAGGCATAAAGCCTATTGCGAGATCGTCGGGTACTTTTTTTATCGCTTCCTTGTAACTATCACAATTTATCTCAGCAATTGATGATCCCACATGCAGCGCATTACGGTCATTAATATCAATATCTTGCTTTTTAAACCCATGAAACCTCAGCTTATCTTCGCTAACTTTGCGCGCCAACGCCACTAGTGATGCATTGGACAAAGGTCGAGATACGATTTCAATTTGTAATGCAGATTTGAAATCATGAAGTATTTGATCCTCCGTTTCATCTGAGAAAATAACGTGTGCATTTAGTCGAGAGGACATCGGAGCAGCAAGGCGCAGCTCGATTCCAGGAAAGACAGTTTTCATTAATTTTGGAGCTCCTGGCTCACTTAATCTTCTTTTGAGTGCGAACCACCCATCAAATGTCCAGTAATCCATCAATGCGAATACGGCCGGTTGAGCCGCATTAAGGGCAGCAATCATCTCATCGACTATTGCGGCTGTCTTGCACGGGTCCTCACCCTCATTAAATCGCACTCCCTTCCAATGGAATGAAGCCGGAGTATGTATGTGTAGATCCCACTGCCGCCACTCTGAACCACGTTCTAACCGATTCGTCATTCATATTTCCTTCTGATCCACATTCATTCGAATCTAACAAAACTTGAATACTTCATTGCTTTGTAACTTCTCTGTATACCAAAATCAGTTTCAGACAACGGCTTCCAGGCCCTTCTTCTGCACGAGGTGCAGCAATTTGAGTGCCGTACCCGTGGGCTTCTTCTGGCCGATCTCCCACTTCTGTACTGTCGAAACACTCGTGTTCAGTAGCGCGGCAAAAACTGCCTGACTGACTCGCGAAGTTTCTCGAATTTGCTTAATTTGCTCCGGCTTGAGCGGTTCGACAGGAGGCAGGCATAAGCGGTCGAACTCCCGCAATGTGACCTGATCCATCACGCCTGCCTGGTGTAGTCCTTTTGCCGTCTCATGGACGGCTTCAAAAATGGCTGATTTAGTTTTCCGCATCGCAATCCACCTCCATCAATTCCCCCGCACGCTGTGCCTTGTCGACTTCCTGCATCGTCAATGACAGCAAGTGAGCCGACAACTTCTTCAAGACTTCTTCTTCACCTTTGTCGATGTTGCTGCGCTCATTCTTCGGGAAGCCAAACAGGAAAATCCAACGGTTTCCCTTGTTGGTAGCGACCAACGTGCGAAAGCCGCCACTCTTCCCCTGCCCCAGTCGCGCAATCCGCTTTTTCAGCAACCCGCCCCCAAGGTCAGCTTCATACAGTCCTGCCGTCATCTCGCGCATGGCAGCGCAGAGGTTGGGCTTGGTCAATCCTTGTTTGCGCGCCCAACGATCGAACCATCGGGTCTTGTATACCGACATATAATCTCCCTAGTAACAATCTAGCACTAAGTGCTATGTCATAGCAAGACAAACCAATGGTGCGCATCCAAGATGCAGCGCTTCGAAGCGCAGGTCGAATGCGATGCTGACATCCAAAGCATTGCGTTCTTCGCCCTACCGGCGTATGCCGCAAGACTTCAGCGTTGTGAACTGCTCGGGTTCCTTGCCGGGTGGAAATGGCTAAAGCCTGACCATGGCACGGTCAGGATCAAAACCAATACCGCGCTTTTTTCCTGGGAAAAAAGGCGCGGTTAACCTGGGGCGGTGCTTGCCCCGCCTTGATTGTTTATTCCTGGTAAGGAGAAAAAGTGGGCAAAAATTCACACCGTGGAAATTATTTTTCGCTTTTTACCATGGCCAGATTTACATCGGTTTCGTCAAGCTTCCATGCTCCGGAGGTGAAAAGGCCGAGCCCAGGAAGCAAGAAAAGTACAGTGCCGATGGCATCTGCAACCCCTGTTCCGCTTAACGAGTAGTCAATTGTCTTCTGTGCGGGAAAGTACCCCGGTTTGGTGCACATGACGGAAACCGCCTTGTTGGTCTTTGCTTCAACCTGGGCTCTACCTTGGTACACCTGACCATTGACCTGGAGGGTTGCGTCAGGCTCCGAGCAGACGGCGCTGACAGTCTGAGTCTTTGGAGCAAATGTGGAACATCCAGAAACTGCAATGCTGGATGCAACGATTACAGCAATGATCCTTTTCATATCTTCTCCTTGTTGCTGTTCCTAATATTAATGATCACGGCGTGCTTGCCGTACCCTGATTTTCACTTCAGCCGACCCTCTTTCTCGGATTCATAACGGCACTATTCGTGAAACCTGAACAGGCATTCCGGCCAGCAGGACGGGTTGCCGCAAGGTCGATAGCCTGGGGTGTATTTTCGGCTTTATTGCTGAGCAAACAATTGGACTGAAGTACACTCCGGGTCTTTCGGAAAACTTTCGGTGGTCTGGTTGAGTTGGCAACCTATGGGTTGTGCTCAGCACGCGGCAGGGACATTTGTGGAATGGATGACAAAGCGCTTGACACATTACTAGTAATCCATGGCTCCTGGCATTACTAGTAATTAACGAGGCTTCGGCATGGGGAGCAATGCGCAAAGGCAGGCGGCTTTCAAGGCGAGAATGCGCCAGGCCGGCAAGAAG